>Ga0222658_1000623_pt1 | contig 18613 bp, 13 predicted proteins | sample AntAcemetagen476_FD_179830 | JGI IMG/M metagenome (GOLD analysis project Ga0222658, IMG submission 179830) | Saline water microbial communities from Ace Lake, Antarctica - #476 | ecosystem: Environmental > Aquatic > Non-marine Saline and Alkaline > Saline | place: Antarctica: Ace Lake... | reverse complement strand
AAAATATTAAATGTGGAAAAATCAAATCCAGCAAGAGCACTTTCTTCAGAAGAAATAACAAACCTAATAACCGCAATTGGAACCGGAGTTACTGATAACTTTGACCTAACAAAATTAAGATATAAAAGAATTATAATAATGACAGATGCAGATGTAGATGGAGATCATATTAAAACGCTTCTATTAACATTCTTTTTTAGATTTATGCCGGGACTAATAGAAAATGGAAATGTTTTTGTAGCACTTCCTCCACTATTTAGAGTAAGAAAAAGAAAAGACTATTACGTTTATAGCGACGAGGAATTAAAAAAGCTAATAAAAGAATTAAACGTTCAAGACGGCGGAGTAACACGGTTTAAAGGTCTTGGTGAAATGGATTCTATTCAACTGTGGGACACAACAATGAATCCAAAAACTAGAAAAATAAAAAAGATTTTTATTGAAGACATGGTAGAAGCAGATGCAACATTCTCAATGTTAATGGGTGATGATGTAGCAAGTAGAAAAGAATTTATTTCAGAAAACGCAAAGGAGGCAAACTTAGATATTTAAAATGGCAAAGAAAAAATCAAAATTAACGACACCTGAATGGATTACACAAGGATTTGATTCTCCAGCAGAATATGAAAAATCTCAAGGAAAAACAATAAAAAAGAAAAAAACTGAAAAAACCTTCAATATTAGAGAATGTCCAAAATGCGGAAGTGATGATATGAGCGTTGCGTTAGGGGAAGTAGGAGTCTGGGAATGTAGAAAATGTAAATATAAAGGTTCAGATATAAATGAAAAAGAACTAACAGAAGATGAATTTATGAAATATTTAGACAAAAAGGGGGAGGAAGTAGCATAATGGCAGAAGACGAAAATATAAATAATGAAGAAATTTATGAAAACGAAAAAGAATCTTCAGAAGAAATAAAAAAAGAGAATATTCCAGAAAAACCAATAAAAGGAGAAATTAATACAGAAATTTCTGGAGAAATGAAAAAATCATATTTAGATTATGCTATGAGTGTTATAGTCTCTCGTGCAATTCCTTCAATAGAAGACGGAATGAAACCAGTACAGAGAAGAATACTTTATTCAATGAATTTAATGGGATTAAAACCAAATACTCAAACAAAAAAATCAGCAAGAATTGTAGGAGACGTTATTGGTAAATACCATCCACACGGTGACAGTTCAGTTTATGAAGCAATGGTTAGAATGGCTCAAGACTTCTCACTAAGATACCCACTAGTTTTTGGTCAAGGTAATTTTGGTTCACTCGACGGAGATCCAGCAGCGGCATACAGGTATACTGAAGCAAAATTAAAACCAATTTCTACAGAACTACTTGAAGATATAGATAAAGAGACAGTAGAATTTACACCTAATTTTGATAATTCATTAAAAGAACCTTCGCTACTTCCTGGAAAACTTCCAGCATTAATGCTTAATGGAGCAACCGGTATAGCAGTAGGTATGGCAACAAATATTCCACCTCATAATTTAACAGAAGTTTCAGACGCAATTATAGAATACATTAAGAATCCAGAAATCACAACCAATCAATTGGCAGAAATAGTTACTGGCCCAGATTTCCCAACAGGAGGAATGGTTTTTGGAGATATGAAAGAACTCTATAGAACAGGTAGAGGAAGAATGATTATGAGAGGAAAACTTTCTATAGAACAAATGAAAAATAAAGAAGCAATAATTATTACCGAAATTCCTTACATGTTAAATAAAGCAACACTTGTAACACAAATTGCAAACCTAGTTAGAGACAAAAAAGTAAAAGATATTTCCGACTTAAGAGATGAATCTTCAAAAGGAAAAATAAGAATCGTTATAGAATTAAAAAAAGGAACAGACTCAAAATTTGTAACAAATGCTCTATATAAATATACAAGATTTCAAGACTCTTTTAGCGTTAATTTCTTAGCATTAGTTGAAGGTCAACCAAGAATTCTAAACATTAAAGACGTTATGCAAAACTACGTAAGACATAGAAAAACAATCATTACAAATAGATCCAAATACGACTTGAAAAAAGCAAAAGAAAGATTAGAATTAGTCGAAGGATTATTAATCGCATTAAAAAATATTGATGAAGTAATTAGAATAATTAGATATGGTAAAGCTCCAACTCAAGAATTAAAAGAAAAATACCAATTCACAGAAAATCAAGTTAAAGCAATTCTAGAAACAAAACTTAGACAATTAACTGCCCTAGAAAACGACAAATTAAAAGACGAAGAAAAACTACTAAAAGATAAAATAGAAAAATTAGAAAAAATCTTATCAAACATAGAAGAAATTCTAAAAATAATAACAAGAGAAGTAAAAGAATTAAAAGAAAAATACGGAGACAACAGAAAAACTTACGTACTAAAAAGATTAGGTGAAATAGCTGAAAAAGACCTAGTCCAAGAAAAAGAAGTGGTTGTAACAATTACAGACAAAGGATATTGTAAAAGAATGGATGTACAAAGCTACAAAGAGCAAAAGAGAGGAGGGAAGGGAGTTATTGGAAATCAATTAACAACTGGAGATTTTGTAAAGCAACTAATAACTTGTTCAACTCATGATTATTTAATGTTCTTCACAACACGTGGAAGAGTTTTATGGCTAAAGGCATACGACATACCTGCAGCAGAAAAATACGGAAAAGGAAAAGCAATAGTTAACATGTTAAACTTAAGAAATGAACAAGTAACAAATGTTATCTCAGTTTCAAATTTTGAAGATGCATTATTTATGACAACTAAAAATGGTATAGTAAAAAAGATTTCATTAAAACATTTTTCTAAACCTCGTGCAAGTGGAGTTAAGGCAATAAATCTACCAGATGATAATTCAGATGTTCTAATTGGAGTAAAACTAGTAAAAGAAAAAGAAGAAGTATTATTAGCAACAAAAGAAGGTCAGGCAATTAGATTCGGCGCAGATAGTATACGTGAAATGGGCAGAGCTAGCTATGGAGTTACAGGAATAAAAATGGAAAAAAACGACGAAGTGGTAAGCCTAGAAACCCTAAATACTCAAGCGATAATAACAATAACAGAAACTGGATATGGGAAGAGAACACTTGTCGAAGATTATAGAAAAACTGCACGAGCTGGAAAAGGAGTAAAAAATATTAAAACTTCAGAAAAAACTAGCCACGTAGTAACAACAGTCTCTGTAAACGATGACGACAGTATTATTATTACAACAGCTAAAGGAATTGTCATAAGAACTGGATTAGAAAATATTAGAGTAATGGGAAGAGCAACACAAGGAGTAAGGATTGTAAAACTAGCACCAGGTGATAAAGTCACAGATTTGATAAAAGTTGTAGATCATGAAATTCCAGAAAAAAATTAAATAAAAATTTTTTGTTCTCTAAAAATTAAATAATAATTACTATTCAAAAACCTTTTATACTATTATTTCTTAAATAAGATATGATAAAAAAGAAAGTGGTAAACAAAAAAAGAATAATAAATAAAAAGAAGAAAAGTGCCGACATTAATATTAAAGTAAAAAACGTCGATAAAATAATCAAAGCAAACAATAAAAGTAAAGTGCATAACGGAGGACATTTCTGGATATTCGGATCAGCTTTAGCAATGATACTCTCTTTTGATAGAAGCGCATCAATACTCTGGGCAATTCTCCATGGAATATTTAGCTGGTTCTACGTTCTATATAGAGCAATAGAAATCTGGGGATTATTCTAAATTAATATTTTATATATTCTTAATAGTTAAAAAATTTTCCCCACTCCAAAGCTCACTCAAAAATTTTTCTCAAACCTTTAATAATCTCCACCTCTGCCAAAGTATCTAACTCGCAATACTTCTCCAAATTCTCACGAACTCTAAATCGCTCTTCTTCAGAAACATCCCTATAAGTCACTCTCTTAAATTCCAAACTAGCAACATCACCCTTAGAAATATCTAAATCATTATATTTTAAATCTGAAAACAATTTCAAAACTGCTTTTATCGACGCACTTCCTTTCTGCCTCAAATCATAATACCAAAACCCCCTAAAAACATCCGCCAAATCTTTTATCCTAGGTAAAATATTCTCTTCCGCCCACTCCCCAAAATCCATAAAAGCAACAACGCACTCCCTAATTCTAGAAATTTCAAAACTATGATTATACACTAAAATATCTCCCGCATCTCCCAAATTCTCTTTAAGCGATTGCAAAAACATCTCTCTAGAATCCTCCGCTCCTTTAGCCAAAAACGAAACATGCTTTAATTCTCCATCGGGATTTTCTTGAATATGTAAAGAATACTGAAAAGGAATTTGAGTATATGATTTTGACTTATTAAATCTAGGAATAGAAAACTGAACAGTTTCAAAATCTAAATAATAAATCGGATAATTTAACCCATCTAAAAAACTCTTAACTTTTTCTTTATCAATATATTTTTCTCCACTTTTAGCAACCAATCTTTGAATCTTTTGTTTCTCATTTAATTTCACATCATCAGAAACTTCCTTCATTAATTTAATCCCAGAATCATACAATTCAAAAGCTTTTTTCTTTCTAATCCCATTAAAATCAAAAACACTATTCCCTGGAACATCCTGCCAACATTGAGCTTTAAGAGAACACTCATATGGCTTATCGCAATAAGCTCCAATTAAAATCCCTGGCTCTTCTTTAGAATTAATTATTCTCACCATATCCTCAATCCTCTTTTCAATTCCCAAACTAAATTCTTCAACCTTTTCCGTCACATCTTCCTTATAGAACAATTCAATTAACTCAATTTCACCATTTCTTATATACTGATTATTCAAATGAAGAATTGCACAACTTTTAATATTAAGTCCAACTTTCTCATAAACATATTTTTGAAAGCTCACATCATGAATATTAACATCCTTAACACTCGTAGCCGATTTAACCTCAACAATCTCCCACTCATCATCTCCAACTGGAACTAAAATATCAACTCTCGAATACAAATCATCAACCAAAAATCCTGCCTCAAAAAGTGGAACTCTTTTTTCCAATAATTTCTTAGTCTTTATAATATTTAAATCAAATTCCTCATTCGACAAATCAACTCCATCTGGATATAAAAATCTAGCAAATTCACCAACAACCTCGCCTTCCTTCATTATAGCATTAGTAGTTTCACTTAGCTCAGGAACCTTTTCTTTACAATTTTTAGTTATCCATAATAATTTCGAACATTGCAATCCCAAAAGATAATTTGATTTCGTTAACATAAAAAATTTATGAAAAAATAGTTTTTATAATTTATTACTCAATCAATTTCTTACATTCCTAACCTTATAGCTTTTAGGAGTTACCTCAATTAAAGAATATTTCTTATCCGGATTTTTCAAATTCCAATCTTGAATATTATCACTCCACTTATGATAACCACCATAAATCATAACATCCAAAGGACTTTCACTAAGAGAAATTAAATCAAGCGCCAAATCTTCCCTTAGATCATTTCCAATATCATTTAATTCTGGATCTGTACGGGATGTTTCAATTACTAATTTATTTAATCCAAAACTCTCAGTAGCTCTAATATTCAAACCCAATTGAGAAGCCAAAATAAGTTCCGCACCAGCAATATAAATAATATCTCTAGGTAAATCCTCTACACTCTTGCCAAAATACCCTGATGCCAAAACCTCCTTCATCTGAAAAACAATTGATTCATTCGGATACTCATTTAAAAATATCTCCGAATCCAAACTTACGCCTTCCGCAAAAACTTCGCCCAAATTATTATTACTCATCAAATATCTAACAATGGAATAAATATCTTTTTGCGTATTTGCAATACCTTCATAAATACCAATAATTTCCCTAGCTACATTTTTATGACCCTCTGAAATAAACACGCCATCCTCCATCAAATCCTCCATTGGAAAAGGAACTTCCACATTGTGCATCTGCCTAACATGAACAAGTGTCTTACTTGCACCCCTAATTTTTTCTTTCTCTACGCTCCTTGCTCCAGGAATCTCCGTAGGAAAATCATCCAACAACCCATTTGCAAGAGTCTGAGAATTATATTTCGGACTAATTCTCAAAGCCAAAGACCCAATCAAACCAAGCTTTAAAAAATCCCTTCTTGAGGTTAAACTATCCATAAAAAACTACTCAATCACATTCTTTTAAATATTTCCATAAAAAAATATTGCTAAAATCCAAAAACTAACGACACCTCAATTTCTAAAAACCCACTTTTACCAAAAATAAATAATACGCCCACGCCGGGAGTTGAACCCGGGTTACCTGCGCGACAGGCAAGTGTCATAGCCGTTAGACCACGTGGGCAAGCGTATAATAATATCGTATCACTTTTCGTTTTTAAAACTTGCTATATGTAAAAAAAATTAATAAATTTGATTTTCAATAACTTTGCTACGAAGAACCTTTGTCCCTCTACGATTCATCATTATTTCAACACAACTACCATCTTTAAGCGTTGCATCATAAACACTCCTACTACCATTACCATCATCAACACGATCAATCCCACTATATGAGGATCCATATTCTTCTCGTACATGATTTTCAATCACATTTTTTTTATCTACCTTAACTGGTTGTACGCGAGAACCCCTTAAATAAAACGCCACAGGAAACCCCAAAGTTGCCAACAAACCAGCCCCCGAAATAGATTCTAAAACCGCTCTAGCAGGATCATAACTAGCTACTCTCTCTCTAGGATTATTTCCTTTTTCGAACATCATTATAATTTTATTTCATAGCCATATTTAAACTTTATGATAAAATAATTCATATATAATTTTATAATTATTATAAATGATAAATCTTTCAATAAAAATTCGCTTATCAATATCCTTCCACAACCTTAATAAAAATTTCTAAAAAAAACAAAACCCACGAGAACAAACCTAAAAAAGAAAACAATTACAAAATTCCAAATTAAAAAAACATGTGGGTGAAAGGATTCGAACCCTCGTAGGAACAAGTCCACTGGATCTTAAGTCCAGCCCGTTTGACCACTCCGGCACACCCACATAAAAATAATAGATTTATTCGATTTAAAAAAGTTGGTATTTTGAAATTTATAAAAATGTGGGATTCGAAACCTTATAGGAATAAATCCACTGGATCTTAAGTCTAGTCCTGTTTAGGTAATGTGACTACGCTCGACATTGCCTAGTGGATCAATTTATTTGGCTCTTTGACCCGAAGGTTTGCATTTTAATAATATGTGAATTTATGAACGCCCAAAAAGAAATGCGAGCCTGAGTTCTTCCGGCACACCCACATAAAAATAATAGATTTATTTGATTTAAAAAAATTAGTATTTTATAATCTTTCATAACGCTCCTAAAAAACACATACAACTCTAACTACCAAACAAAACAACATAAAATAACAAACTACTTCATAAATTCATAAATTTTCAAAGTTCGTTCTAATGATTTTTTTAAAGAATTACCTTCAACTAAAACTGCGTCATAAGATAAATTTAAATCCCCACATAAATTGTCTCCAACATTAGTACCAACATATTCCGAAAGTTTACTAAAATTCTTACGATCCACCTTTGTACCAACGCTATAATAACTAATATCGCCCTTTAACAAACACTCAAAAGCGGCCAAATCCCTAAAAGAAACAATATTATAAAAACGCTGATCAAAACTTCCATTACGCCTCCTATTTATTTCCCTAGATAAAACAAGACCATCTTCATGCTCTTTAACCCTCCCACTAAATGCATAATCCTTTAATTTGGAAATTTCCACTCCCGCTTTTCCAATTTGCCCAGAAATTTCTTTATATAATAATTTTTTAAAATCCTCAGGATTACATTCATTAAAAAATTCCCTACGCCCCGAAGCATAAACATCAAAACTCCCAGAAACATCAATTTCGCAATTAGATTTTTTATCAAAAAACCTAAAATTCTTCCCAACAAGAACTCCCTCTGAACCAGCAACAATTTCAGAATTTACAACAAAGCCTTTACCTTCGACAAATTTTATTTCAATTTTATTCCAATCTACTACCATAAAAAATATTTATACACATCATTTATAAAAACTTATATTTAAAACTATAAAAAATAAAACAAAGCCCAACCTACAAAAAGCTTTAAAAACCAACTTTACTCTGATTTGTTATGACAATTACTGACAAAATAAAAAAAGCAATTGAAAAAGGCGAAGAATTAGTAGAGGAATCTATTGAAAAGGTTGAAGAAGTTGCTAAAGAAGTTATAGAAAAAAGCGAAGAAATAATTAAAGATTCTGTAGAAAAAGTTGAAGAAGTCGCTAAAGAAATTATTGAAAAAGGCGAAGAAGTAATCGGAATAAAAAAGAAATCAAAAAGTAAAGACTTCGAAAAAGCAGCCGAAGCCGAAAGTACAAAAACTGAAAAATCATTAGAAGAAAAAAAGAAAGCATTGCTAGAAAAAGTTGCAAAACTTCAAAGCAAAGTAGATGAATCAAAAAGCACAGAAGAGTTAAAAGAGCAAGTTAAAATCAAAAAAAGAACAGATATGCTTATCCCATTAGATGAATATGTAAAAGCCGGAATTTATCTTGGAACAAAAGTTGTAACCCCAGATATGAAACCTTTCGTATACAGAAGACGTGCAGATGGATTAGCAATTTTTAATACAGACCTTATCGACGAGAAATTAAAAGAAGGAATTGAATACATGGCAAAATTCGAAGCTGAAGATATAGTACTAGCATGTAAAAGACAAGCCGGATGGCAAGCTGCCAAAATGTTTTCAAAAATAACAGGAATTAGAACTTTTACAAAAAAATACCCAGCAGGAATATTAACAAACACAAACCTTGAAGACTTCTTTGAAAATGAATTAACAATAGTGACAGATTCGTGGTTAGATAAAAACGCATTAAAAGATACAAAAGATGTAAAGAAAAAAGTATTAATGATTTCCGACACGAATAACTTTTCAAAAAAAGCAGATAAAGTAATAATTGGTAATAACAAATCAGAAAAATCATTAGGTGTAATTTTCTACATTTTAACAAAAGGATTCTGTAAAGCAAAAAATATCGACGCTAAAATACCAGATTTAGAATGGTGGACTGGCGAACTAGACGAATAATTATTTTATATAAATTCTTAAAACCAAACTCTTAGAACATAACTCTACTTTTTTCATATTCTTCTATTTTATCCAAACTTTCCATCGTTAAATCAATCATATCGAGTCCTTCTATTAGAGTTCTTTTTCTAACTGCATCAAGTTTGAACTTGAATCTTTTTTTTACACCACCAACAACCTGATTAAATAAATCAACATTCATTGTATATCCATTTCCACTTCTTACATCTTGAAATATATCGTCGACATCTCTGCAATCTAAATTAATCGGTAGCACTGCATTATTAAAACAATTTGCATAAAATATATCTGAAAATGATTGTGCAATAATTGTTTTTATTCCATAATCTTTAAGCGCCCAAACCGCATGCTCCCTACTAGAGCCACATCCAAAATTTTTTCTGCTAACAAGTATACTGGCTCCTCTATATTTTTCATTATTAAATTCAAACTCATTATTAAGACTCCCGTCATCATTAAATCTATGTTCAAAAAATAAAGCATCTTCATACCCAACCTTTGTAAGCCTCTTCAAAAACTGCTTAGGAATAATACGATCAGTATCAACATTCTCTAAATCAAGTGGTGCAACAACTCCAGTATATCTTACAAATTTTTCCATTAAAAACAATACACTAGCCAATTAAAAAACATTACTATATCAAATTATACTAATTATATCAATAATCTATATCTCTAAATTTTTTACAATTAAATTTAATGCAATCTATATAAAAATACACATATTATTTTAAAAAAGATATTTTATTTTATTATTTATGCAAAAAAAAGAAATGAGAAGAGAAGATGTTACGCTCTATATCGCAGCAAATTTATTTAATGCTCCAGCAACTTTTTTTAATCAAGCCCTAGTAAAAGAGCTAGAAGAAAAAGGATATAATACAAAATTCCCACAAAGAGACGGATTTGAATTCGGAGATTTATATAAAGCATTAAAAACAAAATTACCAGAATCAAAAATCCAATCTGCCATAGAATCAATAATTTATTACCTAGATATGGGGGTTTTTATTCCACAATCTCATATAATTGTTGCTAATTTAGACGAACCACAAGACGAAGGAGTTTTGGTTGAATTAAGTCATGCAAAAAACATACACAGACAAACAATAGGATTCAGAACCGACGTTAGAAGCCCATATGGCTCACCATCTGACGAATACGCAGGAATGCATTTTTTCCCCGGAATGTACTCATGTGACTCATTTATATTATATCATATGCCATGCAGAAACCCTAAAGAAGCTAAAGAACAAATGAAAAATTTAGCAACCTTAATAGATAACGACATAAATCCGAAAGGATGCTCATACATTGATCCAAAAACAAACCACCCATTATTTAAAAATATAGAAGATATACATTCAGAAGAAGGACTAATAAAAATAGTAAACAGATATTTAAAACATGAAAAAATGCTTAGCGAAAATGGCCCAAAAATAACCAGAGGATAATTCAAAATACTCGCAAAATTCATATTTATACAAAACCCTCTTCGATAAAAAATTTTAACATAAAAATTCCACGTCGATAAATTAAAAATAATTCTATACAAAAATTCAAACACAACAAAAAATAAAATAAAATAAACTTTACCGTCGATAAACATAATATTCACTTTAGCTCCAAAAATAAAAAACTCGTCGACAATTCCAATTAATATACAGAAACATTTATAAACACTTTTTTTCTTAAAATATTATTAACTAAGATGAGTGCCTTATGTAAATTCATAATAAACGGAATTAAGGTATGATGTACATAGAAGCAGTCATACAGTTGTAGTTTTTTTAATCAATAATAATGATTATGTAGCCAATAGTTAGGAGAAGTGTGAAGTGATTTGTTTATCTTATATAAAACAAATTGCGCAAGAAATTATTTATAATATTTTGTTAAAATCCAGTTGATCCTGCTGGCGGCTGCGGCTCTCTGGTTTGCACTTAGACATGCAAGTTTTTTCACTTAGAAATAGGTGGAAGGCGAACTGCTCAGTAACACGTAGCTAACCTACCCTTAAGTCAAGGATACCCTCTGGGAAACTGAGACTAATACTTGATAGGAGATATGCCCTGGAAAGACTTATCTCTGAAACTCGTGCTTAAGGATGGGGCTGCGGCGGATTAGGTTGTTGGCGGGGTAATAGCCCACCAAGCCAAAGATCCGTAAGGGCTCTTAGCGGAGAGGCCCTGAGAGGAAATCTGAGACACTATTTCCAGCCCCACGGGGTGCAGCAGTTAGGAATATTTTGCAATGCGCGTAAGCGTGACAAATTGAACCAGAGTGATTTTCAAATTTGAAAATCTTTTATGAAATGTAAAAAGTTTCACGAATAAGGACTGGGTAAGACTAGTGCCAGCCGCCGCGGTAATACTAGCGGTCCAAGTCGCAGCCATTTTTATTGGGTCTAAAACATCCGTAGCTTGCTTGATAAGTTTCTTGTGAAATTTTGTATCTCAAATACGAAGCGTGCAAGAAATACTGTCGAGCTAGAGACTGGAAGACGTGAGAAGTACGTTCTAAGTAATGGTAAAATATGTTAATCTAGAACGGACTCACAACAGCGAAGGCATCTCACGAGGACAGTTCTGACAGTAAGGGATGAAGGCTAGGGGCGCAAAACGGATTAGATACCCGTGTAGTCCTAGCAGTAAACTCTGCACACTAAACATTAGTACCTCTTCGAGAGGTATTAGTGCTGAAGGGAAGCCGAAGAGTGTGCTACCTGGGAAGTATAGTCGCAAGGCCGAAACTTAAAGGAATTGGCGGGGAGACACTACAACGGGTGACGCGTGCGGTTTAATTAGACTTTACACCGTGAATCTCACCAGGAGCGACAGCAGAATGAAGGTCAGTCTGAAGGGCTTACCTGACACGCTGAGAGGAGCTGCATGGCCGACGTCAGCCTGTGCCGTGAGGTGACCTGTTAAATCAGGTAACAGGCAAGACCCACATCTATATTTACTACGTGTACAATATAGAGATTGCCTTGGTAACGAGGATGAAAGTGTGGGCTACGTTAGGTGAGTACAGCCCGAATCCCCTGGGCAACACGCGCGCGTCAACGGCAGATACAGCGAGATGCGACTCCGAAAGGAGAAGCTAATCTCTTAAAGTCTGTCTCAGTCCAGATCGAGGTTTGTAACTCAGCCTCGTGACGCTGGAATCCGTAGTAATCGTTTGTCACCAACGAACGGTGAATACGTCACTGTCTCTTGCACACACTGCCCGTCAAACCAACCGAGTTTAGTTATGGTGAAATTTTTCGAAAGAGAACCTTGGCTAGACAAGGTAGGTTAAGTCGTCACAAGGTATCTGTAGGGGAACCTGCAGATGGATCACCTCCTATATTTATATTATAACGATGATCAAGTGTTTTGACATCTTCTATGTACTCATCTTTTGTTAAGTCGAGGTCTATTTGGCCTTAATGGGCCCATAGTCCAATGGCTTAGAATACTTCCCTTGCACGGAAGAGATCCGGGTTCGATTCCCGGTGGGTCCATGTAAATCGACAACAAAAGTACAGCTTAGTTAATAAATCACAAATCACATTCAATCCACTTCGGTGGAATGAAACTGACGTTAATTCGTCTGGGTTCGAGAGATGCTTTTCGAATCTATTTGAGAACGCTAGGATAAAACCTAGTTCATGTTCAATGAAATAAGCAATAGAAGAAAAAGAAAGTTTAATATTTAAACAAGAAATTTTCCACTAGAATAGAAAAAAACTATACTACTATTATATACTATTAGACGGATGGCTTGGTTTTAGTTAATTAAAAGACGTGGCAAGCTGCGATAAGCTCGGGCGAGGTGCAAGCAACCTTTGAACCTGAGATCTCTTAAATCACCCAGAGATGGGGAATTACGCTGGGAATTGAAACATCTTAGTACCAGCAGGAAAAGAAAACAAATAGTGATACCCTTATTAGCAGAGAGCGAAAAGGGCACAGGGCAAGCTGAATCTCCCGATGAAAATTGGGTAGAGATGTGGTGGAGGTAAATATCTAAGTCAAAGACTCAAAGTCCACTGGAATGTGGCACGTTACAGGGTGATAGTCCCGTAGAGCAATTTGATATGATATTCTCTAAAAGAGTAGGGCTTCTTGGATTAGAGGTCTGAATATGGCAGGATTAACTGCTAACCCTAAATAAAACTAAAGTCCGATAGTGAACTAGTACCGCGAGGGAAAGCTGAAAAGTACTCTTAATCGAGGGTTAAAAGACTTGAAATCTAATAGTTACAGTTTGCTACGATCCCTAATTATGGGGTTGTAGCGTACGTTTCGAAAAACGGGCCAGGGAGTTTTTTTACGTGGCAAGGCTAATCAATTTTCATTGAGTAACCGAAGCGAAAGCAAGTGTGAAAGCGCGCAAGTCACGTGACTAAGACCTGAAGCCGGATGATCTATTCATGGGCAAGCTGAAGTCTTCCGAAAGGAGGATGGAGGGCTGAACCGTTGTTGTATACATGCACTCGAATGACCTGTGAATAGGGGTGAAAAGCCTATCTAATTCGGCAATGGCTGGTTCCTGCTGAAATATGCCTACGTATAGTCTCATCTAGTTCGTTAACGGTGTAAAGTACGGATAAAACTCGCAGGGGCAAATGCTTACGGAGTTTTTTCCAACTCAGAAACTGTTAACTGCTTAAGATGGGAAAAAGGGTCAGTATGTAAGATACTGTTCCGAGACCAAAACAATGGAGACTGGAGTTAAGGTCCCAAAATTTATGCTAAGTGTAACAAAGGGTATCTTGAACCTAAGACACCAGGGATGTAAGCCCAGAAGCAGCTATCATTTAAAGAAAGCGTAACAGCTCACCTATTGAGGTTTAAGGTCCCGAAAATGGACGGGGCTAAAGCATAATACCGATACTCCAGAGGCACATTAAAATTATGTGTTCTGGTAAGCAGGCGTACTTTCTGCGCAGAATTCTTTTCGAGAGAAAGGTTGGAGCGGGAAGTAATGAGAATCCTGGTAATAGTAGGAAGTGATTTTCTTGAGAATAGAAAAGATCGAAAGAGTAAGGTTTCCTTGGAAATATATGTTAGCCAAGGGTTAGTCAGGACCTAAGTCGTATCTTAACTGAGTACGACGATGGATGGCAGGTTAATATTCCTGCACTGATTTGATTTTATATAATATTGTTTGCTTTCGGATAAATGGGCACCCGACAGGGTGTTTTGCTAAAGAAATCCGTCGAGGGTAATCCTAAGACGCGGAAGAATTTAATGAACAAAACCGTTGATTCCAAGAGCCAGTGAAAAGATGATATTCTTAGTCAAATTAACTGTACCCACAACCGACACTGGTGCTCTAGCTGAGAAGGCTAAGATCTGAAGGGTAAAACCAATTGAGGGAATTCGGCAAGTTAGTCCTGTAGCTTCGGCTGAAGGGATGTCTATCTTTGTGCACTTCAGAAATGTGTGTGCATTGATAGATCACAGTAACAAGGATGGCCCGACTGTTTACCAAAAACGTAGCCATGTGCTAATCCGAAAGGACGTGTATACATGGTGAGACCTGCCCAGTGGTGGTGTCTAAAACTCCTTTACAAGGGAGCTAAGGTCCATCAAACGGCGGGGGTAACTATGACCCTCTTAAGGTAACGTAATACCTTGTCGTCTGAATGGCGACTTGCATGAATGGTTTAACGAGGTTGTCACTGTCCCCAATTGGAGCCCTCTGAAAATATTTTCTGGTGCAAAGACCAGAGACACCTAGTGGGAAGCGAAGACCTTGTGGAACTTTACTGCAACTTGTAGTTGTAGACTTAAACGAAATGCACAGTATAGGTAGGAGCGTCGAAATCGTCATTTTGGTGGCGATGGAGCAACAATGTAATACTACCCATTTGGTTTAAGTTTGCTTGACTCTTTACGGAAGGTTTACCTTCTATCTTGAAACTATTTATAGTATCATTATGAGGACAGCTGCAGGCGGGCAGTTTGACTGGGGCGGTGCCCAGCCGAAAAGATATCGGTTGGACCCAAAGACAAACTCACCTAGCTTGGAAATCTAGGGTTGAGTGCGAGGGCAAAAGTTTGTCTAACTGTGTTTTGAACAGCAAGAAACGCAGATACGAAAGTAGGGCCTAGTGAACCCACGTGCATTTTTAATAGATGCCGTGTCTGATAGAAAAGTTACCCCAAGGATAATAAGCTTGTCGCTCCCGATAGTCCATATTGACGGGGCGGTTTGGTATTTCGCTGTCGGCTCTCCCTATCCTGCGCGTGCAGAAGCGTGCAAGGGTGTCGGAGTTCACGCATTAAAAGGGATCGTTAGCTGGGTTAAGAACGTCGCGAGACAGTTTGTATGATATCTACTAGGTGAGTTATTGTTTGAGTGGAACAAGTTTCTAGTACGAGAGGAACGGAACTTGGATGCCTCTAGTGAGCAGTTGTCAAATGGCAGGCTGCATAGCCACGCATTGTATAGATAAGAGCTGAATGCATCTAAGCTCGAAGCTATCCGCAATACGAAACAATTAAGGCCGTGAAAAAAGATCACGTTGATAGAATTCTTGTGTAAGTTTGAAGGTTTCGACCGACAAATTCAGCATAGAATTACTAATAGCCTCAATGTATAGTTTTTTAATAACTAGTACTAAAAAAATTTCACTTTTTCTTCTATTGCTTATTTCTTTGTTGAACTAACTCATTTTCTTTAAACTTTTTAATTAAATTATCATATGTTAAATGATATCCATCAACAGTTAATTCATTTACATCATAAAATTCTAATATTCCATCCAAACAAAATGCTTTTGCAAAAACCCCATTATCTTTATGCTTCCACATTCTTACAGGCATTGTTTCCAAGTCGGATATATAATCCAAAACAGAACTAGACCTAGAAGACCTAGTAACTTTATATTTTACATGACTATATCTATAATTATAAAACTCTAACCAACGACCCAGAGATCTTAACCTCTAAGTCAAACTTTCTCTCATCATACATAAATGGAAAACTCATATACTATTACACTCTAACGAACTTAAAAATCTTTTCACCCTTTCGTTTCCCACTAATTCCCCAAAATTTTTTTCTTCAAAAAAAATTTCCCCACCCAGAAACTCACTCAAAACTTTCCCAAACTCCAACTCTCCCTCCTTCACGAAAATTTTACTAATTTTCTATAAAGCTTTTTCATTTGTTTCAATTTTACTAAGATTTTTTATTTAGACAAAATTAAAAAATTTCAACGCGTACATCTATACGTAAGAAATTTCTTTAACGAATATAAATAAAAAAAATTACAAAATTATCTAAAAGCTTTGTAGAATTTGATTAGATCTTCTCGCTCTGGACGAACAACTTTACTTTTTAACTTTACAGCTTTCTTAAAAAAACATCCAGGATAAATTTCACTTTTTTCTAAAATAGAACCTTCAGGCAAAATTAACTGCGGACCAACAACAGAACCATTAAAAATTTTACTTTTATTTGTCAAGGACGATTCAACCGACGCCTGCAAAGAAAGAACAGAATCAAAAATCTCTGCACCATAACCAATCCAAGAATACGGAGAAACAAAAGAACCACGAACTTTAGCGCCAACTCCAACACTAACTTGCTTTTCAATATCACAATAAGAAAGACTACACTTCTCACGTAAATCGCAATCACGACCAACAAAAACATTCGGACCTAATTTTATTTTTTTCTTTTTCAAATGCGCTTTTATTTTTTTCTTACTACCACCTTTACCAAATAAATCCGAATGAACACAAACATTATTCTCCATAAATACATATCCATCCTTCTTCAAAAATTTATTCAAAAACAAAAACTCTCCAGACAAAACTCTATTCATTGTTTCAAGATACAACTCAGCAGATCCAAAATCCCCCCAAGAAGAAATAGGAAAAACACAAATTTTTTCTCCGCTATCAATCAATCCAGCCAAAAGATTACCCGCCATATCAAATCCAAATTCACTAATCCTACCTTCAATAATCCACTCCTCAGAAATCAACTCTCTAAGCTTATCATTATTAACTATATATCCAGCAGTATTAACATGAACTTTCTTTTTATTTAAATCACTTTTCTTAAAATAGCCCATAGCGCTCATTATCTCTTTCTCATTCTTTGGTTTTTCAACTATTTTTTTTACAAAATTTCCAGAAACATCAATTAAACCATAAGTATTTATCGTATCCCCAGGCTTCATTGGAATAGTTAAAACCGTAACAATTGCACCACTTTTTTTATGTTGCTTTAATGCAGCTTTAAAATCACAATCAAAAAGGGTATCATTCGGCAAAATTATACTACTTCCTTCCAAATTATATTCTTGCATATTTCTTAAAATTGCATCACCACTTCCATTATTTTTATGATCATGAATAGGATGAGAATAATGCAATTTAAAACCAAACAAACGCCCATTACCAAAACGATTCGCAAGTTGTTCTCTATTCTCCAAATGCTGAGCAATAATATAAACATTTTTTATCTTCAAACTCTCCGCTATTTTTAACTGAATTTCTGTTAATGGAATTCCCATAATCCTCATAAGGCCCTTGGGAATCATAGTCGTCGGAGAATACAAACTCACTGGACGAAGCCTAGAACCACGACCACCAGAAGTCATCACCATAGATAATTTATCACTCATATCCTAAAATATACATTCCACTTCTTAAGGCTTTCTAACCCAACTATCATATTTACAATTACATATCCTCACCAAACATTTTTAACCCACAAATGATTAAAACAAATATGAAAAAGAGGATAAAAAAAAACGGATTCAAAGATGCAATAATTAGCTTCCTCTTTCTTTCAGTTATAGTAATGGGAATAAGCTATCACTTCGTATACAAAAGTGCACTAATCGGACCAACATTTATTTTTCTTGGAATAATAAATTTAGCATTTTTAAAATTCTATAAAATAAAAATAAAATCAGTTTATCCAGATATTCTTTTCGGATTTGTTGATAACGGAGTTTTAGTAATAATGGCTATAATCGGTGGATCAATCGCTGGAGTTGCAGGAGCAATAATAGGAGGAGCAGCAGGAAACACAATAACAGATGGACTAGGTGGACTATTTGAAGGTCATGCAGCAGAAAGACTTAGAGGAAATAAAATAATAGAAAAAAGGACCGCAATATCGTCAACACTTGGAAAAATGGCAGGATGTTTATTTGGAGCAGGAATAGGATTAACAATAGCTTGGATAATAAGTTTATTTTGGACAATACTATAACGAAGAATTTAATTCATAAACAGCTATATCCAAACCATTTCTATTAATCATTCTTTTATTAATAACCTTATCCTCAAAAAGAAAATCCAACATAGCCCCCAAAGAAACACTATAACATTCAAGAGGATCAAAAATAGAATGAATAGAAATACCACCCAAAGGACCATCCCTTAAAACATCTCCAACTTTATCATAATTAAAAGGATCAAAAGAATATATCTCACCAAGCGGTTTATTAAAAGCTCCATTGAATAACTCACCTTCTATGTCTTCACAAACCAAAT
>Ga0222658_1000621_pt1 | contig 18651 bp, 14 predicted proteins | sample AntAcemetagen476_FD_179830 | JGI IMG/M metagenome (GOLD analysis project Ga0222658, IMG submission 179830) | Saline water microbial communities from Ace Lake, Antarctica - #476 | ecosystem: Environmental > Aquatic > Non-marine Saline and Alkaline > Saline | place: Antarctica: Ace Lake... | reverse complement strand
AAAAATGGCAGTCCCAATTAGTATATTATAAAACTTTAGATCCCCAGCCGTTTTTTTATTACTTTTTGCTTAAGCATACGATAGATTTCTTAGGCAGTAACGCATTCTCGTTGAGGCTGTTATCGGTTTTCTTTAGTATTCTTACAATATTAGTAACGTACAAATTGGGAACTCTTTTATCGTGCAACAAGAATGGTATTTATGCGGCTTTTTTGGTTTCAATTTCTCCCTTCTATATCTGGTACGCGCAGGAAGCAAGGCAGTACTCTTTAGCAGTTTTTTTAGTAACCCTAGGTGCGTATTTTTTATTTCAGGCATTGGAAAAAGGCGATAATAGACCCTGGGTAGGGTTTATTATCGCTAGTGTCCTGTTAATCTACACAAATTATATAGGATTCCTATTTCTTGCTGCGGACTGGCCGTTGCTGTGTATAAAAAAGTACCGGAAATCAGCAAAAAAAATGGTAATTGCACATATTATCATAGTCGCGTTTTTTCTACCGTGGGCGCATATTTTTTGGCAACACCTTTTGTTTGTAAAAGAGGCTTTTTGGATAACAAGGCCCTCTTTTTTTTCAATAATGGTAACTATTAAAAATTTTAATATAGGATATAATAGTTTTCGATCTTTTTTTACGCCATCCTGGATTTTATTTTTTGGACTAGTATTAGGGGGGGGGTTTCACCTGCGGCAAAAAGCAAGACTGTTTCTATTGACGTTTATGTGTTTACCAATTTTGCTGATTTTTATAATATCTCAGCAAATACCTATATACCTAGATAGGCAATTAATTTTGTTTTCACCTTTTTATTACATTATTATAGCGGCAGGTATTGCAGGTATTAGGTCTAATGTTGCAAGATGGGCTGTAATATGTTTGATTCTGGTTTTTGTTGCGCCCTCTATCGGCAACTATTTCTCTAATTATATGCCGGTAGAGCCCTATATGTACCACCAGGGCGCGTATATAAAGAAACCGTTTCAACCAGCTATTAATTATATAGAAGATAACTGGCAAAAAGGAGATACCATTGTTTATAGCCATGTAAGCGTTAAGCCATCCTTTATCTATTATCAAAAAAACGGTGGATTAAAGCAGAATGGCCAGAATAAATTTCATTACAAAAGAATATGGTTGGTCTCCTCTTCTTGGCCCAGAGATTGCAACCTGAGCCCAAAAGTACAGTTATTAAGGGAACGCTTAGAAGAGTGTTATAAAAAAGTGGATACCGCAGAATTTGATGGAATATTTATAGATCTTTATGCTAAAAAGCACAATAGTTAAAACCGGCATTGGAGAAAGAATGGATATGTGTAGCAGTTAAAAATTAATATATATCTTTTCTGTCCCCACTTGTAATGATTACCCACTCAGTGTCTTCTTTAGAAAGTGTAACTTCTTGAATTATCTCATAGGTTACCCATTGCATAGAGGTTTTATTAAAAACATAAAGCCGATACTTAAACTCAATAACAGCTTTATTATCGGCAATGTTAGATTGAAGTATTTCCATATTGTTGAGAGAACAGCTAAGATGGTCGCTAAAAAATTTGGCATCAGTTGTTTCTGCTATTATTTTGTATCCGGCATAATCTATAACGATGTTGTCGATTACCCTGGAATAGTTTGGTGATATAGTTTCCATGATAGAGCTTATATCCCTGTTGGCAAACCCTTTTAAGCCCTTCTTGATTACTTTTTGAATCTTTTGCATCTCTTCACTTGTTAGAGTGTCTTGTGAGGCTACCGCTTGCTTTATATTGATTGCCAACTGGCTACAGCAACTTGCGATTACAAGTATAGCTATGCATCCCAGTGTCTGAATTTTCATAGGACTATACCACCTTTCTTTTTAAAACAGTCAAGACCGCCCATACTGTTTTAGTAAAAGTATATCACCTATAAGCGAGTGGGTCAAGAAACAACTTTTACCTTTTGTTCTACTGGTTTAGAAGTGCGTTCTTTTTATGATGGTTAGGCTGTTAGGCGATTATTAGATCGCTTACGTTACGAATATTAAAATCAGAAACCCCAGCCATTGCAGGGCTTCTCTTGGGTATGGGTAGTATACATTAGTTAGCAGAGTTCTCCATAATAGAAAGGACACAACCTCTTGCTTGTGCAATCCAGATATGATAATGTCACATTCTACCGATTTTAAAATGTCACATTTCCAATGCGCTATAATACCTTTATACAAAGGAGGCCATTATGGCAGGAAAGGACATTATTATAATGAAGATGAAGAAGCCAAAGAGAGTACCGGTAATCCATAGTGTAATAAACAAGCAGATCACTCAAGTTCAGGCAGCCAATGTATTAGGCTTAAGCAGCAGGCAAATAATAAGGTTGGTAAAACAAGTAAAGCGAAAAGGCGATATAGCTCTTATGCATAAGTCAAGAGGTGAGCCTTCGCATAGAGTAATGCCTTCTGATATAAAATATAACGCTTTAAATTTGTGTAATACAGTTTACCAGGGGTTTGGTCCGACATTCGCGCCAGAGAAGCTTTTTGAAATAGACAATATCTACATACACCCGGATACGCTGCGTAAATGGTTTATTAAAGCTGACATGAGCTATAAAAAACGTAAAGTTCCAAAGCATCGCTCCTGGCGGCCAAGAAGAGACTCTTTTGGGCAGATGGTACAGATGGATGGTTCACACCATAAGTGGTTTACAAGCGTGAACCAAGAGTACGTGCTTATGGGGTATGTAGATGATGCTGCAAACAGGGTATATGCGAACTTTTATGGGTATGAAGGTACAATACCTACCATGGACTCTTTTAAGCGTTATATCAAGCAATATGGTATTCCTCAGTGTGTACATTTAGATAAGCATGTTACCTATCACTCGACAAAAAACCTACATTAGAAGATGAACTTAATAATGCTAAAGCCCTAAGCCAGATGGAGAAGGTATTTAAAAAACTTAATGTCAATGTCATACATGTAGACTCACCGCAAGTCAAAGGCAGGGTAGAGCGGTCATTTAAGACCTATCAGGATAGGCTTGTCAAAGATATGGGGGTAAAAGGCATAAGTAATATTAAAGATGCTAATAAGTTCCTGCACAGCTATTATATACCTAAGAACAACAGGAAGTTCGCGGTAATAGACAAAGATAAGACCAACTTATATACATCGATACCAAAACACCTTGATTCAGACAGGATATTCTCAATAAAAAACAAGGCATGTTTACGCAATGACTTTACTATACAATACAACAACAAGTTCTACCAGATACTGTAAGAGCAAAAGAAGTAACAATGGAAGAGCGCTTAAATGGCAAGTTGTATATCTATCATAAAGATATCCAGCTTAAATATGAGCTTATAGATAAGAGGCCGCAAAAGCCAAAGCAGCTATATAAATCAAGAAAGCCAAGGTATGTTCCTCCAAAGGATCACCCATATAGGCAGTTTAGAATAAAGAAGGTATCATAAGTTATCTGCTAATTCATACTATTAACAAAGAAAGAAAAAGAACCAAAATGAAAGAAAGGCTACTACTAACTAAATGTGACATTTCTATTTCGTTAAGAGTGTGACATCTTTAAATCTGGTTGACACATAACCTCTTGCTTTATTACCACACATATAATAAAATATAAAATATTGGCAACGAGGGATTATTTTGTGCTTAAAACAAAGATAACAAAAGCATGATTTCTTGACTAAGACAAAACGAGGGAATCGCACCGGTGTTAGATAAAATAAAATTCAAGATTAACGCTTTTTTTTATGGGTTGCCTAACATACCAAACGAAATTGTGATAGAGTTGACTGATAGGTGCAACTTGAATTGCTCGTTTTGTTTTAACAAGCTATACACTCAACCGGGAAGTAGGGGAGGTGGGTTAGATACAGCTCTTGTTAAGACCATTATCGATAAAATTAAAAGAGCCAAGGTACCGATAGTGCGTTTTACTGGTGGTGAGCCTCTTTTACGGAACGATATTTTCGAATTAATGGATTACGCATCTCAACAGGGATTGAGAGTGTGGCTTAACACTAACGCTACCTTGATAGACAGAAAAATCGCTGTTAAGATAGCTAGATATGTAGAGAATGTACTAATCCCTTTAAATGCGCACAATAGTGAATTTGAGAGAACTCTTACAGGAGAAAATGCCTTTAAACGCAAGCTCAAGGGGGCAGTGTTATTAAAAGAGAGTGGAATCCAATATTTGCGATGTGGTACAGTTGCTACTAGATGTAATATAGCAAATTTAGAAAAAATATACTCTTTAGTGAAGCGATTGAAAATTATAGACTGGGAACTGTTCAGGGTCATTCCTTCATCCCATGAAGAGATACCAGTGGACAATAATGATATAGCTTTATTGGTAGAAAAGTTGATAAGTATAAATGCGAAAGAAAATACAAATTACAAAATCGCTAATGCGCTTCCCTTTTGTGCTTATGATCCTGAGAAAATAAAGAAGGTCGCTTTGGGTGCTCATTTTGACGATGGGCATACTAGGTTTGTTGTAAATGTTAAAGGAGATGCAGTGCCTATGTATTACATAAGCGAAAAAATTGGTAATATATTAAGAGATGATGTATTGCCGATATGGAACAACAGATTTATGAAGAACATGAGACTTTTGCATTACGTCCCTAATGTATGTAAGCGCTGTAAGTATATCAGGACATGCAAAGGAGGCAGTAGGGCTACAGCCAAGATTGTTAAAGGCCAATATGACGAAATTGATTATTTAGCCCAACCTTATCGCGCATATTGAAAGGCATAGATATTAATATCTTTACGAAGCGAATTTTCCAAAAATTATCCTATGCTCATTTTCTTACTGATTATTCAAGTATAGATTATATCTACCCGCCTGTTTATGCCTGGAACAAGATTTCACACGAACTTTTTTTAAAGCAGTATATGCCAGAGATTGTTTTAGATAGGCCATATTTACTTTATATACATTTTCCTTTTTGCTCAAAAAAATGCCTTTTTTGCAGGCAATATTCATTAATCCCTTCTGACAAACAACTTTATGCAAAATATGAAAACGCGATTATAAAAGAGATAATTTTTTATGCCCGCTATCTTAAAAATAGTAAAATAATAGGTATCTATTGCGGAGGAGGCACGCCTACGCTTTTTCCGTTAAGCAACATTATAAAGACCGTAAAGCGGAACTTTTTGACTCTTCCAGCGTTTTCAATTAATGTGGAATCTACACTGGAATCATTGAGCGAAAGTAAACTTTTAGAATTAAAAGATATGGGAACTACTAGGTTATTAATTGGCATACAGACTTTAGACGCAAAAGTTCTGGCGAATATAAACAGAAGCCCACAAAATAAGCATATGTTAGAAAAAACTATCCATTTTTGTAGGAGTATTGGCATGGACTGCATTAATGTAGAGTTGATTGCAGGATTACCTGGGCAAACAAAAGAATCGTTTCTTGGAGACCTAAAAGTAGTTGTAGACCTAGGCGTAGATAGCATACACTGTTACCCTCTTTTAATAACCCCGCTTACAGGTTTGTGGGAAAACGCAATGAAAAAGAAACCGATATGGCCATCTTTGCGTGCAGAGGAAATGTGGCAAGCAGGCGCGCGTTTTTTACAAAACAACAGATATAATTATAAAGGTGATGATTTCTCTCTTCGAGATAATGCGCGTAATCCTCTTTACACTACTTTTACTAGAGGTTCCATGTGGGGAGGGGTCGTCGGGCTTGGAGTCTCTGCTGTTAGTCATTTTGCGGGAAAGGGCAAGACGCGTTTTTCATGCATTAACACCTTGGATATAGAAAAATATTTTGAAAACATCAGGAATTCGTTTTTTTCTATAGAAAAAGGATACATTCTTGATGAAGAAGAGACTTTGCGGCAGTATCTCATTAAAGCGTGCAGATACAATGAGTTGAATATCGATAATCTTCAAAGTCGTTTGGGAGGGGAATTAGGCATAGAGAACGTGAAGAAGTTGTTTAAAAGGGAATTTAAGTGTTTTGAAAAAACAGGTAAGGTGTGCTATGATAACAGAAAGAAGATTATGCGTTTTTCGACAGATAATTGGTTTGAGAGTTCCAAATGTTTTTTTAGTAGAAAAGTTTTGGATGAATGTAAACAAAAAATGAAACAAATGCATATTGACTAGCAAAAAGAGTTAATTGGTTGAAGGATTGAAAAGCAAAGACCCCAGTCGCGCTTGACAGTGTAGTTACTCAAAAATTTCAAAAAGAAGATATTCCAATAACAGGGCTGTAAATGTATAAACAATTTAAAGACAAGCTCAGGTCTCCAGTAGTGCATTTAATGTTTTATATGTTGATTGCAAGGATATGTTTGCCTATTCTTGATATTAGGCGGACGAAACCTATCGGAACTATATTTAGAGAAATGGTACTTTATGCGCCCACAATTATATCCGCAATATTAGTTGTAATTTTCTTATTTTTTGTAATTTTCAGAAAGACAATAGTAAAGAATGTGACATTGCATAGGATTATTTTTGTTGTCATAGGGTTGCTCATGTTCACCTTGGCAATACATCTTTCTGATTTTTATATGACAACAGGTGCCCGCTATATTATTTGCAACGCCCATTTTATTAATTATGCCTTGTACACAGTATTATTATATCGTGTGCTTAGTATCCGTAAAATAAATACTGTTCGAATTATCACACTTACATATATTTCAGGATTAGTATTAGCAATTATTGATGAGATTCTTCAAACGTTGCCTAAATTATCACCTGGGATCTTTGATATAAGTGATATAGCAAAGGATGGATGGGGAATGCTGGTGACTTTTTTTCTTATATTTTTTGTTGCTAAAGAAGGATTATTTAGTACAAAAGAAAGTCGAAGGGTATTGCAACCCAGGTTGAAAGATTATTTTCAAAAGCCTTACCCCCTTCTCGTATTGTTGTTTATATTTAACCTCTTATTGCTCATTTTTAGTTCTCTGTTAACATCACTAAGCTATTTTTATGTCTTGCTGTTGCTAACATTTTTTGTTTTTATTGTGGTATTTTTTATACTGCACATGTCGCAGTATAAATTTGCACGTATTATTTTTTCGGCAATAATAATTGTTTCCATTTTGACGCAAAGTTTTTTCTTTATAAAGTACAAAAAAGAGAATATACTTTATAATATTTATGGGTTAACTATATATAAAGGAATACCTATATTGTTGTTTGATGTGTTGATATATCCCAGCGGGTTTTTTAGGTTGGTGGATAAAAAACATAGATTCAACCATACCGACAAAGCCAGGCTGCTAAGTTTAAAATCGGATCTGATAATAATTGGATCAGGTAGTGATGGAATTGGAGGTAAAGGTTTTTTCCCAGATAACAAGGGCGGACACAATAAAGGAGAATGTATATTGGACTTAGGCAGTGGGATATCCTCCAGAGTAGTTATTTTAAGAACACCGGCAGCATGCAAACTGTTTAATAAGATAAAGAAACAAAATAATAAACAGGTCACTTTTGTTATTCATAATACTTGTTAATGAAATTTTTATTTCAGTTGTATCTACAAATGATAGACATGATAGTAGTGTCTAATACGTAACGCCTAGCGCTACAATCAATGAGAATAAGCAACAACAGAGGCGAGGTAAGGGTAATAAGGTAAGCGCTATAAGAAATAGCGCGATATCCTAGTTTATAGGGATTCTCCAATTGAACGCTTGGGCGACTTGATTGTATCGAGGATAATACGGAAGGCTATTTTGAAATATTTTAGAGATTCAGTAAAATAAGAAGAAAGAGTAAATGCGAATAAAATTAATTAACCCGCCTAATTTAAGTATGCGCGATGAGCGAAGGCTACTCGATATGCCTTATGGCCTTGGCGTATTAGCGGCTTTTTTACGAAAAAATAATTTTTTAGTTGATTTAGCGGACTTAAACGCCAACCTAAAAGATTTTCGTCTGCCTGCATCATATAAAAGAATAGGTAGTAAAGAGATCTCTGATTTTCATCAACGCCAGGAACGCGCAGGATGCTATGAAGGTATTGTAGATAAGAAGAATAATCTGCTGGCGGATGAATTACTGGAGCTGGTAGACTTGAAAAACTGTGATTTGGTGGGGATTGGAGTCAACTCATTAGCTCAGATATTAACTGCCTTGTTGCTTGCGGAGAAGATAAAGAGTGCATATAAGGTGCCCATTGTTTTTGGTGGATCCTATGTAACGTTGTATGCGGAGATGTTTTTTAGTAAATATAATTTTATTGATTATGCTATTATCGGTGAAGGAGAAATGCCTTTGATAGAACTCCTGCATTATATGCAAGGAAAAGTTTCAATACAAAAAGTACCTTCCTTGTATTATAGAAGCGGAAAAAGTATTAAATTCAACAGGCGGATTATTTATAATGCTGAAGATCAAACTTGCCCTGACTTTGAGGGCTTACCTTTAGAGCTCTATGGAAGGAGTTTTATATCAGAGGGGGTAATCTTAACGATTCCTTACTCTACTTCAAGAGGGTGCAATGGCAGATGTACTTTTTGTACAATGTCTAATGTAGATGGCCGATGGCGATATAAGAGCATTGAAAAAGTAATAAGAGACATTACTATCCTTAAGAAAAAATATAAAAGCAGTTTTTTTGTTTTTGAGGACTTGATCTTGAATGAGTCTTATGAGCATCTGAGCAATTTATGCGATAGACTTATAGAAGAAAAATTAAATATCCAGTGGATGGCTCGTGTCAAGGGAAGTAATCTTGACGAGATAATTATCGCCAAAATGAAAAAAGCAGGATGCCATCTCCTTAAATGGGGCATTGAGTCAGGTAGCAACAGAATACTACAGCTGATGAATAAAAACGTAGATATTAAGAAGCAGTCCTTAATGCTGAAGATGTCGAGAGCAGCAGGTATTAAAAATTTAATATACCTAATAATAGGTTATCCTTACGAGAATATATCTGATCTCAAAGAAACAATATCGTTTCTTCGCAGTCACAGGAAAGCTATAGACCTTGTAGACGTCTATACTCTAAAGGTGTTTCGTGGATCGTATATCTTTAGTCACGCAAATGAGCTTAAGATAAAATTGAGAGCGCGCAAGGACTCATTTTTTAGTTATCTTTATGATTACGAAGAAGAAGATCTTATTTTGGAAAAGGATAAAAAACATCTAAAGAGGCTTAAGCAGAAAATCGAGAGCTACACATATTAATATCTGCTAGGTTGCAGTTGCAATAATAGATGTTGATAAAGATATCCTTTCATTATAGACTGTGAAATTCTACATAGCAAAATATTTTTATGGTGGTGCAAAAAAACACAAAACAACAAGGTGAATTATCCTAGTACCGAGGAGATGTAATTGATAGAGCTAGATTGCCAACTAATTAAAAATAATTATAACAGAAATGCGATTGCTGTTTCGGGCAATGCGGCTATTGCATGTGGTCTTTTGGCAAGTTCAGTAAAAGTAGTAACGAGTTATCCAGGCACCCCTTGTGCGGAAATAACAGAACACTTGAAGTATTTTTTGGATGATTTCAAGTTTTATCTCGAATGGTCTGTTAATGAGAAAGTTGGTTTTGAAATAGCAGCAGCAGCCTCTATGACTGGTGTTCGTTCTGCATTTATTACTAAACATGTTGGCATGAATGTTGTTGCTGATTCTTTAATGCATGTTTGTTACGCTGGAATAAAAGCAGGAATGGTAATTATATCAGCGGATGATCCAGGCGCTTTCAACTCACCCATTGAGCAAGATACTCGTTCTTACGCACGTCTCTCGGAAATAGCAGGAATGGAGCCTTCAAATCAGCAAGAGGCCAAAGATATGGTCAGCGAGGCTTTTAATATCTCAGAAAAGATAAAGCTCCCTGTTCTTATAAGAGTTACAAATAGAGTTTTGTATGGGCGTGGAAAAATTATTAATAGTGATTTTTGCTCAAATGATACAGGTATTAATGCAGAATTTATTAAAGGCGATATGAGATGGTTTATAGCTGGCAGAAATGCTGTTAAACAACACAAATGGCTACACAAGCAACAAGAGCAGTTAGCGGACATAGTTAACGCCTCTCCTTCTAATGTTGTTGAATGGTCCCAAAAAAAGAAATACGGGGTTATTACTAGTGGTGTAAGTTATTATTATGTCAAGGAGGCACTAAAGAATACATCGATTGAAAATCAGGTCTCTATTTTAAAAATAGGCTGTTTTCACCCCATTCCAGAAGAGGTTACAAAACAGTTTTTAAGCAAGATCGAAGAGCTGTTGGTAGTTGAGGAGTTAGAGCCTTTTATAGAGGAACAAGTACTGCGTGTAATGGCGGAGACTGGCAAGAAAATGCAGATTTATGGAAAACATAGCTGTCATTTTCAACATACAGATGCTTTTTCTGCGGAAATGGTAAGAGATGTTATTGATAGAATTTGGTTAAGCAAGGAAAGCGTGCCTTCGATCAAAAAAGAAAAGTCAGGCAGCCTCACTGAAATCGTTTCTAATGAGCATTTGACTTTTTGTGCCGGTTGTCCCCATAGGGCGTCTTTCTATGTGCTGAAAAAGGCGCTTAAAGCATTAAAGCAAGAATTTGTTATTACCGGCGATATAGGATGTTATATTCTAGGGGCAAGGCATCCTTTTTTATCAATAGATAGTGTTTTTTGCATGGGGGCCAGTATTGGTATAGGAAATGGTTTATATCAGGCAAAGATCTCACAAAGAATCATAGCTGTCATAGGAGATTCTACTTTTTTGCACGCAGGTATTCCGGCTTTAGTTAATTCTTGTTATAACAACGTAGATATATTAGTCTATATATTGGATAATCAGGCAGTTGCTATGACCGGGCTACAGCCTCATCCAGGCGTGGGTGTAAATCTAAGAGGGGAAAAATCCAAACTAGTTAAAATAGAAGAGATAGCCAATGCCTGCAATGTCAATTATTGTGCGGTCATAAATCCATTTAAGGTTAATAAAACAAAAAAGATATTGCAGAAAGCTCTTGGTATGAAAGGGCAGAGGGTGATAATTGCTAGGCATGAATGTATTCAAGCAGCAAGGAATCGAAATGAGACAGCAGCTGGCAGAATGCAAAAATATGAAATAGACCAGAAAAAATGTAAGCGATGTATGATCTGCATGAATCTTTTACATTGCCCAGCTATATCAGTTAAGGCAGAACGATATCTTATAAGCCAATTTCTTTGTTCAGGATGCGGCTTATGTTATCAGGTCTGCCCTCATGGCGCAATTAGCTTAAAGAGGTAAGTTGTGAATTGTAATAATGAGTTGATCGTTACAGGATTAAGAGCGTACAAGACTTTACAAATTAGTCAGATTTTGGCTCAGGCAGCTATTATACATGGGTTGGACTCTAAAACGTCCGAGTTTACGCATGAATCTCTTACGGCTCCTGAAATTGCTCACGTAAGAATAGGAAAAAAAATCTATAGTCCTTTGGTTCCGAAGAATAGAGCAGATATTTTAGTCTGTTTTGAACCAGCCATTCTAAAGCAATCTATCATAGAGTATCTAACGCCAGGAACAGTTATAGTGATAAATTCAAATCCTATATTATCTTCTGTTGACTCATCTAAGAAGAACTCCTTTTTATCAAATGCATTGATAAGGAAGATCATAGAATTAGATATCTTTCAAGTGGCGGAAGAAGCGGGAGATGTAAGCAAGAGCAATTTTGTTATGTTAGGAATTTTAAGCAACTTGATGTCCTCCTTTTTGAGTTTTTCCAATATAGTGCAAGCAATTGAAGAGGCCATAGAGACGAAAGAGGTTGAGTCCTGCCTTAGAGTGTTAGAGGCCGGGAGACAGGTCCAAGAAAGTTGAGAATGAAGATTTTAAAAGAAACAAGCAGCATTTGCCCAAAATGTTATAAAAAGATACCCGCACAGATTTACGAGAACAAGAGCGCGGTGTATATGAAAAAAATATGCGCAGAACATGGCAATTTTGATGTTTTACTTGAAAAAGATGCATGGGTGTATAAGCAGCTTATGAATAGGATAAATCCATTGCATAAGGGCTCATTTAATAATATGATGGTCGCTGTAACTCATGCATGTAACCTTAAGTGCAAGGTATGCTATTTACCTGGTAGAAACAGTCCGGATCCTAGTTTAGAAGAAATGAAAAAAACTATCGATGATTTCGCAGGTTGGCAAATACGGCTTTCAGGTGGAGAGCCCACGCTTAGGGAGGATCTGCACGAGCTCGTGCATTTTATATGTCAAAAGGGCAAGGTGCCTGTCCTTGTAACTAATGGGCTAAAATTGGCAGACATAAACTATGTAAAAAGATTGAAGGCAGCTGGCCTACAGTATGTGCATTTTTCCCTAAATGGCTTAAACGACCAGGTATATATAAATATCAATAGCAAGAAATTGCTAGGTATCAAGTTGAAGGCATTGAAGAATCTTGAAAAGGAGAAGATGAATGTTAGATTATCAATGACAATGGTAAAGGGGATAAACGAGAAGGAATTCAAAAAAATATATCATTTTTGTTTGCGGAATAGTCATTTTATACATTCTTTACGCGTTAGGCCCGAGGTACCTTTAGGCAGATATATTGGTGCGCAGCAAATATATTTATCTGATATTGCCAATATAGTGGCTAAGACCGTAGGTGTTGATATGGAAACTTTAGTAAGGCATTCTTTATCTCATGAAAAACAGTTTCCTAATCCATTAGGTGTTGAGCCTTTACGATATAGTCATCTTCCTTGTCAGGTAAATATTAAACTCGCCTCTCTCTTATTTGATGCGTTAAGAGGTGGAAAAAACAGCAGTTTATCTTATAACAGAATAAAGATTATCTTAAGGGTGTTATCGGGAATCGGATTAACAAGTTTACTCATTGTACTATTAGAAAAAATCAAAGGCAGGAGTCCATTGGCGAAGTTTTACATATTTATTAGGCATTGGCCTGATAAAGCCAGAGTAGATCTAGATGAAATAAATAGGTGTAATTCAGCGCACATGGTTTCTCAGACGGGAGAGGTTATCCCCTATTGCTTAGGAATGATACTGAATGGTAATAAGCTTTTGTTATAGAAAAACATTGATATAAACTGTTAAGCTGTAGTTAGATATAATGGAAAGATGCTTTGAACATTAGGCCCTACAGAGAATAATATCAGAATTTTGTTACAAAGAAAGCAGAATATGGTTAACATTTTTTCAGTGGATAATTAACATGAAGAGGCATATCTTACGCATAAGTAATATTTCCAAACAGTACTGTAAGGGTGTTAGGTTGTGGTGCTTTAAAACCCCCATCACGAATACAGTATTTGAAAACTTAAGCATTGACGTGCAGGAGGGCACTATTTTAGGAGTCAGTGGCTCAAATGGCAGCGGAAAGACCACCTTGCTTAAGTTGTTGGCATGTTTATATTTTCCCACTAGAGGCCGAATCTTGATAGATGGCTATGATTCCATTGTAGCTAGAAAAATCTTACAAAAAGAAATAGGCATTAATCTAAACGATGAGAGGTCCTTATTTTGGAGATTAACTGGGCTAGAGAATATTCATTTTATATCTTCTATAAACGGAGTTAAGCATAATAATAGATACTACGAGAACATTAAAAATCTATCTGAACTATTAGGGCTGTCAAAGGAATTATCAATACCAGTCAAAAACTATTCCAGAGGAATGAAAGAAAAGTTAGGTTATATAATAAGCTTAGTTCATCCGCGCAAGATCCTTATCTATGATGATTTTGGTAAGAATCTTGACCAAAGTTCTATGACTGAGTTATCTGATCTGCTGAAGCAGAGAATTCGTGACGGCGAATGCAAGTTGATTGTAATTTCGTCGCCGAGGATAGACCTCATAAAACCGCTATCAACAAAATGTGTAATCTGCGAAAATAAAAAACTGAAAGCATTGTAGAGTATGATTTTACAAAATATAAAATGTTTTTTCAGGCTCATAATTGCCGAAAAAAAAGGTTTGGCGAATTATATAGGTAAGAGCATAATGCAGGTTATTATTCCGGTGGTAGTTGTTTATTTTTTATTAAAATTTATCTCTTTCCAAGCGCAAGAGAAAGTAAATTATTACAAGTATATTTTTATCAGCCTTCTCTATATTAACTATACTCTATCGTTTCCGGGCCGCATTGTTGATTGGCTTAAAACAGAAAAACAGAGAGGCACGCTAGAGACGATTAGCATGAGCCGTATAGGCGTGCCAGGCATATTGACCTATACATTTGTTGTATATATGTTAATATTCACTATTGTAGAAATGCCCATTTATATTTTTATAGCGTTAAAATTTCTGTCACTTGATTTGTCAAGATGCATATCGTTGGATTTTCTGGTATTTCTTGTTTTTAATATTATTCTAAGTTACGGTTTAACATTTATTTCTGCGTCGATACTGTTCTTTTGCGATGTATCGTTGTTTTCTTCTAATTTTCTGCGAGTATACAACTTTCTAAGTGGGGCATATTTTTCTATAAACATTTTGCCCTTGTTTGTAAGAATTTTTTCTTACATCCTGCCCTTTACTTATGGGCTCATTTTATTGCGCAAGCTTGTCTTGTCCGATAAAGCAATATCTCTAATGGATTTTGTGCCTTTTGTCTCGTTTGTGTTGGTTGTCTTATCCGTAGGTTTTCTCTTTTTAGAAAAAATGGTGCTGTTTAAAAGAAAAAATAGTTCATTAAGGGATTATTAGTACAGAGTTTTTTTAAGGCGCAATCGCTAGATTAGAAGAACAATATATAAAAGGAAGGTAATTTATGAATAAAGATTCTATAGGCAGCAATGAATTCAAGATTTTGTTGATTTCTTTTTACGGGCTTGATTTCGGCATTTATGCAATAGATGCTTTCATGCAAGCGCGGGGTTATTCTCCTCATATCGTAAAATTTAATCAGCTAAAGATGCCTTTGGAGTTTCTGTTAAATGATTATTTTACTATGTCACCGCTAAAACATAAGTTATTTCCGGAAAACGATCTAAATCATCTTCTTGGCCTTTTGGCAGATACAAAACCCGATCTTGTTGGCATGAGTGTTAGTTCTGTTTGTTATCGCACCGCAGTGTGGTTAACACAGGAAATCCGGAAGCGGATGAATACTACTATTGTTTGGGGTGGCATACACGCTATTGTTGCTCCTGAAGACTGTATAAAGCATGCAGATGTTGTATGTTGCGGAGAAGGAGAGTATCCTTTTTATGAAATTGCAGAAAGGATAAGGAATAAGGAGCCTTTAGAAGGAATAGAAAGTACTTGGATCCGTATTGGAGATAAAGTAGAAAAAAATTCCATGAGAGTTTTGATCAAAAATTTGGATGATCTGCCACACAACGACAGAGTTACAAAAAAAAATAGGTATTTTATTGATGATGGAAAAATCATTGATAACTTTGCAGTGAACGCGGGATATGCGCTTCGTGCATATCCCGTGATGACTTCGAGAGGTTGCATGTATGCTTGTTCATTTTGCAGCAACAGTATTATTAAGGAGAAGTATAGAGGGTTAGGCCCATATCTGCGAAGGCGGAGCGTAAAACATGTTATAGCAGAATTAAAACACGCTGTTCAACATTTGTGCCTAGATGGGGTTCGCTTTTGGGACGATATTTTCACCTATGATGAAGAGTGGGTAGATGAATTTTGTAAATCTTATCCTTACGAAATAGGCAAGCCATTTATTTGTTATGGCCACCCTAAGCATACAAATCCCAGAGTTTTAGAAAAATTATCCAAAGCGGGCTTAAGCTTGCTCTTTGTTGGCATACAGACTGGCAGCGAAGGTGTTAATAGAGATCTATTTGGGCGCAGACAATTAAATAATCAGATTATCGATTTCTCACGATGTGCACGAGATTTAAAAATTACTATCAGTTACGATCTTATTGTAGATAATCCTTATGAAGTTGAGAAGGATAATTGGCACACTACAGAATTACTTTTGATGCTCCCTCGACCGTACAAGGTTTTGTTTTATTCCCTCTGTTTTTTTCCAAAAACACCATTGACCGTTAAGATGCTAGATGATGGCATAATAGAGATGGGAGATCAAGAGCAATGTACTTCAAAAGCAATTAATAACTTTTTTCTTTTTGTGCAACAGTCAAAAGATTCCTACCAAATGTTTTGGAATTGCATTAAAGCCATGTCAGTTAGCCCGTATTTTTCTAGGAAAGCGGTAAGATTCATTAGAGAAAGATTATTTTTTAAACGAAGACCTTATCTGCTCTTTGTGCTGTGTCGCCTCTGGCTTATGTCCTTTATGCTGATAGGACGGAAAAAGCAGCCCCAGTGGCTGATACCTGTTATAAAGGATTACTATTTGGGAAATCAGATTATCTATCCTGGAAATAAAAGACTGTATAAGAAAGACTCAGGCGGATATGTATTTTTTCCTGTAAAGACAGGCGATGTATATAATGCATTTTGCCTACGCGCCAATTATGACGCAGGCATGAATACTAAAGAAGATGTTGTCGAAGGTTTTGAAGTAGAACTAATCCGTATTAAAGAAGTCGATCAATCAAAAATTAGTATCTGGAGATTAAAACGGACTACCGCATTGACTAAGGGGCAGACTATTGGATTTAATTTGAAGTTCCCCAAACTATATTGTTGTATAGGTGGGGAAGATATCGAGATGGCCTCAATCAACATTGAGAATACCATTTCTGACGATGACGTTCCTTGTGTTATTAGGGTGAAGGTTATTAAAAGAGGTAATTTTATACCTTTTAAGTTAAATAATATTCTGGTAGCGGGCTCCTCATGTTTAATAAGAATGAAATCCTAATTAACATAGTAGAAAATAGGCACAGGAACGCCCGGTTAATTCGGTCAACACTATAGGTATTAATAAATTGGCATTATAATTTTGTAATGGTAAACTTACTTTTTAAGGACTCGAGCACGCACAACATAAGAGACAGGAAAGGTAGGTAGTAGTGAATGTCGCGGTTTAATGCTAAATTAGTTACGAAGATTTCAATTGTTTTTTTATCTCAAAAAAATCAGTATTACTTTTTTCAGGATAGGTAAAAGCGTAATAATTATTTTGTGCGGCGCATATTGTTAATAGACACGTTAAGAATATTATTTTATTCATATTATACGACAGATGTGAAGACGATTTCTCTATTCCGTTGTATATAATTAAAGTAAGGTATGATTAAAAACACCATTTTAAAGCATATAAGGCCAAGAATATACATTACTGTAGCATTTGCGTTATTATTGTTATTTCTTGCCGTAACAAATTATTGGGTTTTATCGAAGGATAAAATACCGCCTTTACATGATGCTAATGTCTGCTACACAAGCAGTTGCGAGTACTACAAGTATTTTGTGCAAGGTTTTCAGTTTGATCATTTAAAACGTTTTTTCGCGCATATAAATTTCTATCCCCCTCTGTATATGCTTGTTCCTACCGCGCTTTACCATTTTACCGGCCCTAACTATCATGTAATGGCAATGGTAAATATTTTTTATCTCTTTCTGCTAATCTACTCAATATATAAATTAGGCAATTTTATTTTTGGCAGGCCTGGTGGCTTACTGGCAGCAATCGTATTGTTAGCATTTCCTTCAATTATAGGGTTCTCAAGAATAACGCATATTAATATAGCGCTTACGGCTATTGTGACAATCAACATATATACGTTATTAAAATCCGATAGTTTTAACAATAGACAATTTTCAATAGTTGCTGGTATTATTGCTGGTCTAGGATGTTGGTTTAGCTCAAAATATATGATATATTTTATATTTCCTGCCGCGTTCTGCTTGTTATACAGTATTTTTTCAAAAGAGAGCAGACATGAGGCGCCCAAAAAAAGTAAAATTATTAATAGAATGTTTTTTTTGTGTATAGCGATTTTTATTTCCGTGCCATACTACGTTCCGGCTATTATGTATCGCATACAACCTGAATCCGCTATTATATATCGTGCAGCCTTTCTAGATATTCTTGGCATTGTTACAAATTTTAATATGCATAAATTTTTCGCACACATATTTCAATATATTGGATTTTTAAGGCCCCTTATCTTGACGCCAAACTTTGCACTCTTCGTTCTATCTTTAATTATAGTAATGCCTACTTCCTTTAAACATCGAAACAGAATTATACTACTTGGCTGGTTTTTAGCCCCATTTTTTATGTTTTCGATTTTTTCCGGTTTTATTGAAGCACAACCGCGATTTTTACTTCCGGTATTGCCATTTATAGCAATTGTAATATCAGGAGCGCTTTTAAGAACATTCAAATTCTTGAAACTACATTTTGCCAAGATCAGCATTTTCCTTATGATAGCGCTTATCGCTCTTGTAATAGGTCTTGATTGGACCTTTTTTCTTAAACAGCATCCTTACCCGCGTAGTTCAGGAGAGTTACTTGCTAATCGCACACAATATGGTCTGCTGCATATCGTTGATAAAGAGACGCCCGTTGCGGAGTTGTTTGATTTTCTTGACGCCGAGGCCGCTGACAACGATAGCAGACGTATTATCGTTACTGTTTTTGAGGATGATAATGACACGGCACCTTTAACTCTTGAATTAATATACGATAAGCTGAAAAACGCAAGATCGGATATTAGGATATTTACGCCCATGGGGATTTCAATAGCATCCAAATTGCGGCAATATGGTTACAAGCAAAACGAGGATTTTATAAA
>Ga0222658_1000620_pt1 | contig 18652 bp, 23 predicted proteins | sample AntAcemetagen476_FD_179830 | JGI IMG/M metagenome (GOLD analysis project Ga0222658, IMG submission 179830) | Saline water microbial communities from Ace Lake, Antarctica - #476 | ecosystem: Environmental > Aquatic > Non-marine Saline and Alkaline > Saline | place: Antarctica: Ace Lake... | reverse complement strand
ACAGGGCAATTTAAGACATACCGCATTAGCTTAAAGGTATATGACGATGTGGTTGATGCAAATAAGGTAATGATTCGGGCCTATATTCCTTTTCCTGTTATCAACGCAGATAAACAATATGTTAGAACACCTTTTGAGCACTTGCAGAGATAAACTATGGGAAACGAAGGCAACATATTTAATTCGTTTATTCGGACAATTCTAACAACTATATCCGATACTATTGATACTATATCTGATTCTGTTGGGGCAAGGACAGATGCCGCTGCCGCCCCTACCGCAACAGATCATATTTTTAATGCAGGAACACAAATAGTGGCTTCGGCCAAAAGTGAGTCCGGTGGAAATAGTATCCAAATCTGGATTGAAATACAGGAGATATAAAATGAGGTTGACAAAAAAGAAATATTTAAAATCAAATCAAGATGTCAAGATGTGTATGCTATGGCATCTATTTAGAGAGATAGAATTATTGCTTTTGTTGAATATCGTATTTTTGGCATATTTAAAATGGGGTTCATAATTGCTGTAAACTGATCTAAAAAAGGAAAAGACAATGCCTGATTCAAGAAAGCTTTTACCATCCGCAGCAACAATAATTAGTCTTATCGTTATGACTACCAGCGGCATCTGGGCCGGATCTAAAATTGACACAAAAGCAGATATTGCATATAAATTTGTAGAGCAAAACCGGGCCTTGCCACAAAAGGTTTGCACACTTGAAAAAGAAATGGAGAAGGTGAAAAGAACTGTTGAGGCATTTGACGTTATGCAGATGGAGCAGCGGCATATTATACAAGATATGAGAGAACTGAATGCCGCTGTTGTAAAGGCTCTTGAGAAAAATGGGTATTCCAATTAATGGGGAATCTTAAATACAAACAAAGGCATAAGGCCCTTGGGCTATGTACTCAGTGCAGCGAACCAATAATGCCGTTTTCCACACGGTGTTTTAAACATACTTTGAGCCATAATGATAATGAATTGGCCTATAACGCCAGAAATCGGGATGAGGTAAACCGACGATCAAGAGAATTAAAAAAGAAGTACAAGTTAGCAGGGCGATGCCCTGAATGTGCCGGCCCAACCCACGATGGATTTATAACATGTGCTAACTGCCGGCAGCGTCTATACTCAAACCCGAGGATATCAAATGAAAATTATCCAAAAAGAGATGCCCCTTGATTTTAACCTTTTTCTGTTTGGGGATGATCACGAAGGATCGATACTTCGATATGATGCAGGATGGACACAACTTGTCAAGATAATGAATGGAAGATACGAGGGATTGACAAGTTCACATAATTTTGGGATTGACCATGGGGACGTTATTGAAGCCATTACGGTTGATGATAAAAGATATGATGGGTTAATAACAAAACAAGGACAAATACTTCAAGAAATATCAATGGCGAAGAAACATAGAGAAACAATCAAAAAGAAACTCCTTTTGATAATGGAGGGCAATCATCCAGAAAAACTTTGGCGATTTGGCAGAATAACTGAAGATGTTTGCCAGGCCCTTGGGGTTGATTACGGAACCTGGGATGCAATTGTTCAATACACTCACAATGGCAAATTGTTATTCAATCATTTTTGTTCACATGGTTATGGTACAATTAATTCAACACTTCCTGATACTCACGATCGTGCCACCTCAATGAAAAGGTCATTAAGAAAAAAGTTTCAAAGAAAAACGGCTAATTGTTTACTAAATACCATGGGACATACTCATAAATTAATTGTTTGCCCACCTGAAAGCGAACTCCTATTGACCCCGGGAAAGAAAAACAAATTAAAACAAAGTCATTCTGCTGCTATTGGCACCGAAGACTTTATCCCGTTTAATGACAGATGGTATGTTAATACTGGTAGTTTTTATCGGACATATGGCGAAGGAATTTCCGGTTATGCCGAAAGAGCCGGCTATGATCCCGTTGAGCTTGGTTGTGCCGTTGCCCTGGTTAGAAAAGGCAGATTAAAAACAGTTAAAGAAATTTATTTTGATTAAGGGAAGCCATGGCCAAAGTAATAAGTTTCAAAGAAAAGCAAAAGGAAGGGTCTTATGATGAACTTGTTTGTCCTGAGTGTGAGGGAACGGCTTGGAGTTTACAAATTCACCTCGTTGGAATTGATACCAATATTTTAAAGGCCGTGTGTTTGACCGAAGGTTGTGGGTTTACAAATGAGCATTTGGTTGAAGATAAATAACATTTTTTATGCACATTAACATTCCAAATGTTAATGTGCAATATTAATGTTATCATACTGATAATCTTACTTATTTTTATTTTTTTATGAGGAGAAAATATGTTTAAATACGATAAGAAAATATTATTTTACTTAACTGTTGCTATGTGCTTGGGTTTTGGTTTTCTTTTTATTCCGGACCTAAAGGCAACGGGTGTCGTCGCACTTACCGCCGTTGTGACATTGTGTCTTAATAGGGCTAAGAGCGAATCAGATGAAGATATTCAACCTATTGTTCCTAAGGAAGATATAAAATGAACCCAGAATTCGTCATTGTTCACCATTCGATGACCGAAGATTCAAAGACGGCCTCTTGGGGAGCGATTCGTAAATACCATATGTTCAAGGGTTGGACGGATATTGGGTACCATGCAGGGATTGAGATTGTTCGGGGTGACCTGGAGATTCTATTAGGCCGAAGATGGGATAAGTGGGGTGCACATTGTAAACAGGAAGATATGAACAGAAAGAGCCTTGGCCTATGTCTGGTCGGGAATTTTGACCTTTACCCGCCGGCAGAAACGATGCTGGATCTCGCAACCGATTTAATCAGATATTGGATGAGGCTTTTTCGAATTCCTGTTAGCAATGTTCTCCCACATCGGCATTTTGCAACTTATAAAACGTGCCCTGGGGAATTGTTTGATTTTGATTCTTTTCAACAGCAACTATAGATTGAGGTAAAAATGTTTTGTGATATCTGTGGCAGGGAAATTTATATAATATATGACGAGATAGAAGGCAGACATTATCATGTTTGTGATTGTTGCTATATACGCGGTGAGGCGGATGATCTAATTGATTGGGGACAGACAAAACAAGGGGAATGTTATGGGTAGATGGGGATCGTTCAAAGAATTTATATGGGGCAAAAAAGAGAGTCAAACCGCCTCCATTATTGCCGCACCTTCTTCGGATGGAAAGATATTGCCAACAAGAGGGTATGATAATTTTGCCAAAGAGACATATTTAAAAAATGTCACCGCCTTTAGATGCATCCTTGAGATAGGCAGGAGCGTGGCTTCGGTTCCGTGGGGTCAATTCCGCTGGACAGATGCAGAGGAGGAAACTCGGGAAAAGGTTACGGACTCAGTAACGGCCAAGACATTAAAAAGACCAAATCCTCAAGATGGATTTTCCTTTCTTATGTTACAAGCCGCCTCCTATCTGGCGATGTCTGGTAATACCTTTTTTGAAAAGATTGGTCCCACAACCGGTCCAAACAAAGGCGAGCCATCTGAGCTTTATGTTCAACGCCCCGATCGATTCGAGCTAAAAATCAATACGCATACTGGCCAATTGGAAAAATATATATATAAGGTAGACGGTAGAAGTACTGATTGGGAAGTTGATCCAATTACTGGAAAATCAGATATCCTACACCTTAAAAACTTTCATCCTCTTGATGATTGGTATGGAGCCGCCCCAACAGAATCAGCTGCAGTGGAGATTGATACATCTAATGCTCTGTCCGAATGGAACATGAATCTAATCGGTAATCAGTGCAGGCCTGGGATGATTTATACCTTAATTGGTAATACTGGCGAACAATTCATGGATCAACTTGACACATATCTCCGAACCGAAAAAGCAGGCGTCCATAATGTTGGTAAAAATATGATCCTGACCGGAGAGCGTGGCACCAAAGCAGAGCCGTATGGTTTTAATCCCGCAGAGATGGATTTTGGCGAAGGCGATATGCGGGTCATGCGGAAGATTGCAATGGCCTATGGCGTTCCGCCTGAATTACTTGGTATTCAAGACGCTACTTATAGTAACAGGGCGGAAGCAAGATTATTCTTTTGGGAGAATACTGTTTTTTATTATTTGGATTATATTAAAAGTGAATTAAACAACTGGCTTTTTGAAACCGATACCCCTACTGGGAAACAAGTATTTATTGATTATATTTTGGACGATGTTCCGGCCATGAGTTTAAAGCGGGATAAGTTGTGGGAGCGGGCTAATAAATCAGATTATATGTCAATTGCAGAAAAGCGGGAAATGGTTGGCTTACCCAAATGGGAAGAGAATGATGACCCAGCAAATCAGATCTTTATAGAGGCCTCAAAATTACCAATAGGTATGGCCGCTGAAGGAGAGGGAAAAGAAGAATCTGAAGAAGCTGTTGTGAAATCTCTGCAGGCACAGGGATACGACGAGGATGATATTGATTTATTCTTGGGGATGAAAAGCGGATCAGAGGATTAAGGGAAACACACATGGGCTTTGATAATTTTTATCCAAACCGCAAAGATCATGGGAAGCCATATCGAAAATCAAAGGCATTTGATTATACCTGTCGTAATCATGGCAGTTGTGGGTATTGCAAGGCCAACCGTTTATATTTTGATTTAAAAAATAGATCGGTAGCTAACATTGATTTAAAAATATACAAAATATATGATAAACATAACAAATAACAAAGCAAGGAACCTCTACCTGGCCGAATTTGGTCGCCAAATGAATGTTCTTGAAAACACATTTATAAAAGAGCTTCGTCCCCTTCTCGGCCGGCAGTTCCTAAATGCCGCTAAGCTTGTTCAAAATGGAATTACTTTTGAAGGCGTTAATCACGCAGTAGACTTGGGTCGTAGACGGCTTATTACTATGTTGGCAAAGCACCAAAAAAGAGTTGCTACTGTATTCAGTCGCAAGGCCTATAATATAATTGAGAATTCACAAAAGAGCATAACACCTTCTGAATTAAAGACTCCCAAGGACGAATTTTGGATGGCCATTGGTAAGTGGGGAAGGGAACGAACGGCTGAATCAGCAAGACAGATCCAAGGAACAACTAAAGAGGTTATTTCAAAAATTATTCAAAAAGGGATGAATGATGAATTAGGCACTATTGATATTGCAAAGTTAATTCGCGCAACATCCACTCAGATCAACCCACATAGGGCCAGGACAATAGCCCTTACTGAAACACATACCGCTGCTGTTAAAGCCGTGGATACGGCTGTGGCCAGCACCAGGATAGAATTCGAACGGGAATGGGTATCGGCAAGGGATATGAGAACCCGCAGACGCGGGCTTAAAGGTGGCTTTGAGCATTATGCTACATTCCCTTTGGGTGCTAATCGCGAACGGGTAAAACAGAAAGAAAAGTTTAAGGGCACTGGGGAAATGATGGAATACCCTGGTGATCCTTCTGGCAGTGGTGGTAATGTGATTCGGTGCTTAACAAGTTATAAGACGGCTATTTATACATCTGATGGGTGGAAAAGAGTAAAAGATATTGCTGTCGGTGATTTAGTATTGACACATAAGAATAGATTTAAAAGGGTTTTGCGTTTAAATCAAAGTTTGTATGAAGGGGAAGTTGTAACCATTACCCTTGATGGCCAAGGCAAATCAATAACAGTAACACCAAATCATCCGTTTTTAATTACTCCACCTGGATCAAAATTTTCAAGATGGAAAGAGGCAAAGGATATAGGGCCTGGAGATATAGTTAGTTTTATGGCTTCATATTGCCAGTGGTGTGGTAAGGCAATCCCGTACTATTTAAAATATTGTGATATTACATGTAGCAGCAAGGCAACAACAGATAGGCAATGGAAAGACCCAAAGCATAGAAAAAATATGAGCAAGAAAGCCGCTGCCCAAATGAAAAGGGAATATATTAATGGGACAAGAGATAGGTTCGAGATAACAAAAAAAGCGAGAAAGGCTCAGATTGATAAGTACGGGCCGGGCGGACCATTTACGGTTTTAACAAAAGATCCAGAATTTCAAAAAAATAGAATAACTGCAATAAACAAAAAATATGGATCTGTTTTTGAAATGCTTAAAAAAACAGCATTCCCGGCTTTAGGAAGAAAGAATTTCGGTGGCTCAAAAATAGAACAAGCAATGGCAAAATTTCTTGATAAAAACAACAGAGATTTTGTTGCTCAATTTCCTGTTAACCGAAGAAGAATTGATTTTTATGTTAAGGCTGAAAAATTATTTATAGAGGTTGATGGGTTTCCTTGGCATGAAGATAAAGAGGGCGAAAGAAAAAGGGATTTAGAAATATTAACAAAATATCCAGATCACCAAATAGCCCATGTTGATTATAAAATGAATCCACCTAAGTGGGAATTCTTTGATTTGGTTGCTTTGAATCATACCGGAACTTTTGCACAGGTTGGCATGAAGGTTCGGTCTGTAACTAAAAGGCAATTGATAAGTAATATTAAGACATATAATTTGGCCGTTGAAGATGATGAGAGTTATATTGCCAAGGGGTTTGTGAATCATAATTGTCGTTGTGTGCTGCTTTATCACGCCGTGCGTGTGAATGATAAATTGAAGCCATATAACCCAGAAGGATAATTAATCCGATTACACCCAGTTATAAGCAGTTATGCTAACATATAGACCTATTCTTATCAATTTCATGGATTTTTAGCCATTATCTTTAATTTTCCTTGATTTTTTAACAAAAATAGGTTATAAGTATAAATATAAATTTATATTCCCGGAGGTCGCACCCGAGGGGATAGCAAAAGAAAATTCAAAGGGGCATGTCGGTGCCGACACATCGATACTGCCCCTTTTTCTTTTGCACACTGCAATCACTTCTAACGGAGGCAACATGGCAACTGAAACAAAATATATTGACGTCCCATTTGAGATCAAAGCGGAAGATATTACTGAAGAGGGCGTTTTTGAGGGCCATGGCTCTTTATTTGATCAAGTGCCCGATGATTATCGAGATTTGGTGGCCCGTGGTGCCTTTAAAGAATCCATCGATAAAGGAGGGCGTAATAAAACAGGGATTGCAATGCTTTGGCAGCATGGCTCAAGAGAGATGCCACCTGGTGTTTGGTTGTCTTTGCAAGAAGATACAAAGGGACTAAGGGTAAAGGGCCAACTTGCCTTAGATACACAGATCGGCAAAGAGGCCTATTCTTTGATGAAGCTCGGCGCTAAAACCGGGATGTGGCGTTTTTCTTTGTCTATTGGATATGATTCTCTTGAAGAAGAGTTTCATACCCCGGAAGGCCAAGACAGAAAGATTCGGACAATTAAGAAAGCGGAGTTATGGGAAATTAGTATTGTTAATTTTCCTGCTAAATTAGGGGCAACGGTCGAAAATATTAAATCAATACAAGAGGCAAAAACCATAAGAGATATTGAAGATGCCCTGAGGGATTCGGGGTTAAGTAAAACAGAGGCACAACACTTTATAGCCATATGTAAAGAGGCACTGAGGGATTCAGAGGATTTAAAGAATGTGCTGAAAGAAACACCTAACGACAATAGCCCGCTGCCCGGAATACTGGATAGCCTGAAAAAATTTAATAAAGATATAGACACTACTGGAATTTTAAATAGTTTACAACGTATAAATTCATAATAATAAGGAGAATTTAATTATGACAGAACTGAATGCGCCTGATGTCGTTAAAGCTGTACAGGCCGAAATTGTGAAAATGGGAGAAGGTTTTGAGGCAACCAAAGCGAATTATACTGAGCTTCGTAAAAATCTTGAGGATTTTAAAGCAGAATTGGATAAAAAGGAAGTTGTTGATCCGATTGCTCAAGACAAATTGGTCAAGTTGACGGAAGATATTACCACTCGTCAGGCAGACATTGACACCAAGTTTGCCGCATCGGTAGAAGCAGAAAAAGCGGCCACAGCAAGAATGGATGAAATTGAAGTTGCGATGAAACGCACTTTCAAAAACGGTATGTCTCAGGATGATTTGGCACAAGAGGTAAAGGATGCCACTGATTTTGAAATCAATGCCACGGTCGTTAAGGCCCGAAGCATGGGTATTAACCCTGACCTGATTGATGGTAACGCGGAACCTGATGTGGATGCCTATAAAGCCTATAAAAAGGCCTTTCCTGGTTTCTTGCGAAGAGCGGAAAACCTGAATGTTGCCACTAATCCGGATCACGAGAAAGCGCTTTCCGCCGGTATCGATCCTGATGGCGGATATACTGTGACTCCGATGATGAGTAACAAAATTATAACTCGGCTTTTTGAAGGCGATCCTATTCGTCAACTTGCTGCTTCTGAATCCATTACCACTGGCGTACTTGAGTGGATGGTTGATTGGAATCAGGCAGGGGCAGGCTGGGAAGGTGAAACTGTTGCAGAGGATGAGACCGATACTCCGGAATGGAAGAAAAAGAGAATTCCGGTGCATGTGATGTATGCCAAGCCGCAGGCAAGTCAAACCTTGCTTGAAGATTCTGGGGTTAATATTGAATCTTGGTTGGCAAAGCATGTATCTAATCGGTTTATGCGCCTTGAGGGAGCTTCTTTTGTTTCCGGTAATGGCACTGGAACCCCAAGGGGTTTCTTGACCTATGCCAATGGTGCTAATTATGGCCAGATCGAACAAGTTAATATGCAGGCCGCCGCTGCTTTGACCGCAGATGGTTTTATTGCCCTGAAATATTCCTTGGTTGAAGATTACCTGAGCCGAGGGACGTTTGTGATGAACAGAACCACGGTTAGAGATGCAATGTATCTCAAAGATGGTGAGGGCCGTTATATCTGGAAACCAGGTTTCCAGGATGATGCTCAGTCAAGCATTGTTGGTCTGTCAGTTCGAATGGCAACCACTATGCCTGCTGTTGCTGCCGGTGCCCTGTCCGTTGCTCTTGCAGATTGGATGGAAGCATACATGGTTGTTGATCGCCTTGGCATTACTATTCAACGTGATCCGTTTACAAAAAAACCAATGATTGAGTTTTATACCCGAAAACGTGTTGGCGGCGACGTAGTGAATTATCAGGCAATTAAAATCGGCGTCATTGCTGCATAATATTGCTGAAACAGATAAAGGAGATTTATTATGACTATTCGTGAAGATGTAAGCAACTTTAAATTTTTTGAAGTAATTCCCCCGCACTTGGCAGATTTTTCTGTTGCGGGAGTGACTGGTGCGACAGTGGATACACAGGGATACGATACCCTGGCCTTTACGCTTCAGCATTCCATCATGGGCTCTGGCGCAGGTAGCACGGTTTATACCAGCAGCCTCGATACTTTTAATGTGTATTTGGAGCATGCAAGTAATTCCACCACTGGTCAAAACACCCTTGGTGCATGGTCCGCATGTACGGCAACCGATGTGTATGGCACAGACATTTATCGTTTGATGTCAGTCCTGACCGTTGATAGTTGGTTGCTTTTAGACGACCTCACAAGAGACGCCTATGCAATGTCCGTTCCTGCGAAAGCTGGTGGTTTATCTGGACAGGTTCTTGCCGTAGGTTTTTCGGTAACCTCTATAATTAGTTGTACTACCGTCAGTCATGTGCCGGTTATTGGCTATAAAGGTCGCCATCGTTGGGTGAGAATTAGAATGTCTGCTTCTACCAATATTTCTTTGATCACTATTAATGCACAAGCTCATCTTGGACGACCACATCAGTGGCCTGTAACGTTCGCAGAGAACGTGTAATAGTGTTTGTTGCATTTGTTTAATTGATTAATACCCGGGGGGTAATTCTCCCGGGTTATCTAAATAAAAGGAGAGTTGACTATGGCTCAGGATGCCACGTATCAAACAAAAGTGTATCACGAAAGAGGTGGGGAGCGATATGTTGCAGCCAGTGGTGGCACCCTTGCCGTTGAATCCGGAGGTTCTGCTGCAATTTATTCCGGCGCAAATTATACAATCGAAAGCGGGGCAACATTAGATCTTGCTGGTACTGAAACAGATGCCACAAATATACGGCGAATTCTTTTAAGCGAATGGGGAGCCCAGCAAACTGTTATAATTGGGGATAATTCGATAGATATTTCTGCTTCAAATGTTCCAAAAAATTGCAGAATATTTACCATTGTCGCTTCAGATGCTGCTACACAGCCATCTATCTGGATGACTTCATGTTCGGCGGGTAGAGAACTTTATTTGCGGCTTGTAGGTGATTTAACAGGCACATTTACAAATTCAGATACAGCACTTACTGTTTTAAGATCTGGTTGTATTATTCTTAATTCGCTTGGCGCAGCATTGCCAAGCTTCCTGATGTATGCTTCTGCTGCTTCGGATTGTGGTATTTTCTTTAAAGCTGTTGCTGACAATGTATGGGCGATAATCGCAGAAGTTGGCACTAATATGGATGAATCATAAAGGAGAAGCCAATGGCTGCAAATGATACATATATTACAAAAGTATATCATGAGCAAGGCGGTGAAAGAATGGTCGCCAATTCTGGTGGTGCTTTTGCCGTTGAGTCAGGCGGATCCATGGGAGTTTATTCCGGAGGCCAAATGACTTTTGAAAGCTCAATCACGATGAAGGTTGCTGGGACTGAAACTGCCCCTGAGCCTCTTTTGAGAATGCTGGTTAGTGAGCAGTTGGCCGCTGAACAAGTTCCAATTGCTTTATCTTTAAAACTTGTAACAAGTAATATCCCTGCAAATATTGGAACATATATAATGTATGCTTCGGCAACCGTTATTAGCGCATCTGTTTGGTTGCAAGCCGTATCTGCAGGAAGGGAACTTTATCTTGGGCTCCTTGGAGATTCAACAGGCACATTTACAAATGACCAAACGCAGGTTGCAGTAAGTACCTCAGGTTGTATTATTCTCGGATCACTCGGTGGTATTATTTCTAATTTTACAATGAATACTTCTGCTGCCGAGGATGTCTTGGTTCACCTCCTGGCGGTTTCCGACAATGTATGGGCAATAATCCATGAGCGCGGAACCGTGGTTGACGCCACAGTAGTATAAGCGCTTAATATTAACAAGGAGACTTTATGCCTAAAATTTTAATGAAACAAACAGTCCCGGGCAGCATGGATGGCGTAACCATTCATTTATTTAAAGTGGGCAAGGAATACGAGGTTGATGACAATGAGATTACTCAATCTCTTGCCACAGCATTTGTAAATGCTCGCTTTGCTATTCTGGTTCGAGAAAGAATTGCTTCGGTTGCCCCTTCGGCCCCCGTTGTTCTTGTTTCCCCGACCGAAATGACTGTTGAAGATGGGCCGTCTGAAATTAAGGCCAAAGAAGTTGTTGAAGAAGTGATTGAAGAAGTTGTTACAGAAATAAAATCAACACGTATTTATGAACTTGCGAGGAAATTAAATAAGCCCTGGCAGGAAGTTGTTCTAATGTCAGAAAATCTTGGAATTGAAGCAAATAAGGCACAGTCTGGATTGACCGATTCTGAGGTTAAGAGAATTAAAAAAGGATTTAAAGAAGGATCTATTTAATGGATTATATCGGCGATCCCTATTATACATCTCCCGGGTTATCATCTAAAAGCGGGTCTTTGATCGCAAAGACACTGCCAAAGAATGGTAATGTGGTTTATGAGACAGAAACGGCCCCCATTATTGAGCCGGTTACTTTAGCGGAACTAAAAGATTTTGCCAGGATTAAATACACAGCAGAAGATACCTTGCTTGAGGGGTTTATTACTGCCGCAAGAATGGCCGCAGAAGAATATACCGGCAGGGCGTTTATTTCCAGAACAATAAAGGCACTGATGGATTACTGGCCCGGGACAGTTGTTCATCTGCCGAAGCCCCCTTTAATCTCAATTACTAAGGTGGCGACATTAGACGAAGATGATACAGAAACAGAATATGATTCTGATAATTATTACATTATGACTGGTGCTACCCCAGGCAGATTGATTTTAAAGAAGGGGGTTTCAGCCCCAAGCAATACAAGTCGGGATTACGGCGGTTTTCTTATCAGATATAAAGCAGGGTATGGGGTTCACCCCGATTCTGTTCCCGAAGGAATTAAAGAAGGAATAAAAGTTTGGGTCGCTGTTATTCAAGCCACGCGATTAATTGATCCTAAAAATCCACCGCCTGAAGCAAGGGTATTTCTTGATTTATACCGCTTGGTGACCATAACGATGAGATAATGGAGGGGTTAGATGCAGAGTCTTTATTGTCGGGAAATCGCCAAGGGGCAATACCAAATAGTAAAATTATTTAGCATTCAAACCCCTATCTTTCCTGAAGAACCCATTGTCAAAGAGTTTTATATTCTTCATATGGATGGCTTATTGGAATTAAGGCCTGGCTATGCTTGGAATGGCGGAGACTGGCCGGCCATTGACACTTTAAATATGATTTATGCATCCGCAATACATGACCCTTTTTGCCAGATGCTACATGCACAAGAGCTTTCATGGCAATGGCGTGTTGCTATAAATCAATTTTTTGTCAGTGTTTTAAAACAAATTGGAAAAATTAATATTAAAAGAGGGCCGAAGTTTTTCATTAAACCAAGATTGGCTATTTTAAATGCTCGTTGCAAATGGGTGTATAGGGGGGTTGATAAACTTGGCCCGAATCCGCGTAAGCGATGGGAGCCAAAAGATTTAATGATAATCCCGACAATTAGAAAAGACCTGAGGAATTTATGAAAACTATATGTCTTGCAATGGTTGTTATGTTTTTTTGTTTTGGGTGTTCTTATCATTATATGAAAGCCCCCGATGGAACTGAAATTAAAATTATGCGAATTGGCAACCACGAGACAAAAGACTTGACGGTATATAAAATTTATCCAAACGGAACCAGTTTTGGCCTCAAGATGGGGAGTCAAGAAACAGAAAAATTATCGGATGTAATAAAAGAAGGCGCGGAAATTGCTGTTCCTCTTTTAAATCCGCTGCGATAGAAGTTGTGAAGGGAAAATAATCATGCGAAAAAGGCCTTGCTTTTTGATAATCATATTATTTATTATTGTGCCCGGATTTCTTTATGCTGATTCTGTAGGCGATCCATTAAATGATTTGAATGCCCTTGGCACTGTTGCAGATACAACTATTATTTATGGCGTTAATACCCCTGATGCCGTTGCGGCAGAGGGCAAGGTTACGGGAACAGTATTAACGACATATATTGAGAGTGCTGCAAGTTTACAAAATCTTCAAGGAGCGGCCACTGATGGTCAAGTTCCAAACGATATCACAATTGACCTTACTGCGCTTGCCACCACTTATACTTGTACCGCAAATGATTCAGCCGATGAGACAACCTATCCGGTGTTTGTGGATGGCCAATCTGGGGCACAGGGCGGGGAAACTGATGTTGGTTTTACTTATAACCCTTTATCAGGCACGCTTACTGCTCTTATTTTCTCAGGTGCTTTAAGTGGCAATGCCACTACGGCAACAACAGCAAGTACGGGCACAGAGGTTACAGGGACAGCCAATGACGCTACCGATGAAACAGTTTATCCCGTATTTATAGATGGACAGACAGGATCACAAGGGATTGAATCAGATGTTGGTTTTACTTATAACCCAAGTTCTGGATTACTAACCGCGATTGGGTTGGCGGCAACATTGACTGATGGCGGAATTCTTTTAGGAAATGGTACTGGGGCAATCGAAGCATTGGGTGTGGCGACAAATGGGCAAATTCCCATCGGAGATGGCACCACCAACCCACAACTCGCAACGATAACCGGGACAGCAGACGAAGTAGTGGTAACTAATGCTGCGGCCTCAATCACTCTTTCGCTTGGTGCTGATGGTACAAATAAAGGGCCAACCGGAGAAACAACAATTTCTTTTGCCGACGGAGATGCGACCCCAGATGTCTCAAACGGAGGAACCGGTCTCGCTTCGCATTTATTTCAAACGAATAATTCTGGTGCACAAGCGATTTCGAATTTCGATGATGGGACTGCGGCGGTTGATGCAACAGCGGTTGATGAGTTTACCTCCGGTGATTGGTTTTGGCTTATAGTCGATGATCAATATCTTTCTTATGATTTTGATAACACAGCGGGGGATTTAGACTTTCTCGAAAGAGACCCGGACACCGATTGGGCGGGTGCAGCTGGATATTATGAAATGCACCTTTGGATATTTGACGGAACCCGGTGGAATTGCCCAACGCTGAATGGCCCAATGACTGGTCCGAATACTCTTTCGATTGCTACTCTTGTATTGCCGTTTGACGAATCAACGGATGGGACATTGACTACAGATGGCCAAGTACATATCCGGGGTGACGAGGATAGAATATCATATGATGCTGGTGCTGGCGGGGAGATTGCAGGAGAAGTAACAAAATCAATGCTTGAATATTTTGTAATGCCTATTGATTTTACTTATGTTTTTGACCGGGATGCAAACCACAGGATTCATTTATTTGAAGTGAACGCGAAGCTTTTTCCAAATGGAATTATTCTTGATTATGTCAGGGTAACCTATACAAAAGATCCTACAACAGAAATAACAAATGCCGATTTAAAAAGGGCAGACGATATTATTGGTGTAGCGAATGCGGCAATTATTGTTGGTATAGATACTACGGCAGGGTCTTTTATAGAAGATACAGATGCGAATTTAAACGGTAATGCCGTCGTTGCTGCCGGACAGGATATTTATATTGAACTTACTGATGACCCTGTTGACGAAGATGTACTTGCGAATGTAGCAATAATATTTCACGCGGCGGAGGATTAATGAAAAAAATACTTATCTGTCTATTAATAAGTTTATTTTTTACTGTCAATGCTTCCGCGATGATGGTTGGGCAGGGAGGGCTTGGAGTTTCAGTTAGTGGTGAATGCACTGAGTTTTATGCTCCTTCTCTAACCGGCGATGCGGTTTATGCTATTGGAAAATTGAACGGTGAAGAGTATACAGGTTTTATCTACGTAACCGGAGGCGCACAAGAGGATGTCTGTAAGGTCGATTTAAAAATACAGGGCGTTAACGGAGACCTGGCAGATCATGATTATTTCCTGAAAATCTGGACGATTGACGGCTCCAACGTGCTGCAAGTATCACAAGGAACAAGTTCGGGTCTTGACGGAAATCTTATGTCAGCTGGAACATGGACCAGTGCAAATGCTGGTTATTTTGAGTTTTCTTCGAGTGTTTCTCTTTCAGCAACAACGTCCTATGCTTTTACTTTCTTTGTAGATCAAGATGGTAATCAGGATGATGACCCTGAAATAGACGGAACCAATTACCCTGCGGTACACTACGATAATGAAAACGATGAAGATGCAACGATGTTAGGAAGGTTTATTTGGAAAGATTCCGATAAGTCGGTCCAAAAATCGGATGCTGAAGATGATATTTTAATAAAGATATTTACAGATTGAATAAAATGAAAAAACTCCTTTTATTACTTTTAGTTTTTATGTTTTGTGCGACTACTGCTTATGCTGGTACTTCATATTATGTTGACCTCGATGCCGGGTCAAGCGGATCTGGCACTTATGCGAGTCCTTGGAATAGTATTGCAGATGTAAATGGAGCATCACTTACTACCGGGGACGATGTTTATTTTAAAGTAGGAACAATGGAGACTTTAAGTGCTAATGCTTATTTAAATATTGATTGGGTCGGGACTTCCGAGGACTGGGTAATTGTTGGAGCTTATTCGGGGGATGGTGTTTTCGAACTCGGCAGCGGGGGAAGGCCGGAAATAAACGGCAATCATCTTGCACCAGGGATAGCAAGTGCGAAAGGGCTAATAAACCGAGAGTTTGAGTCCAAAACTGATACATATACAGAGATACGAGATATCAAGCTTGTCGAGTCAGGAATGTACGGTATTTCATTAAACCGCTGCTCCAACGTCAACATTAAAAATGTGTATGTTTACAGGGCTTGGCAACCAATTGGAATCGGGATTTTTCGATCAGACACGGTAATAGTTGGAGGGTCTGCTGAGTTAGGAAATATTGTCGAGGGAGGAAATCAAAAAGGAACCGGCAATGGCGGCGCTTTAGTTATTTCTGGCATGGATGTTGTTGGGGCCAGTTTCGATAATATTGTATCATATAATAGATTAGAAGCTAATGGCGGCTCTGAAGGTATTAACTTCGTTAAAAAAGACGTTGGTGCAATTGCTGAATATAACACTGTACGTGATCAAGGTGGGCCAAGCATCTATGTGGATGCTGCATTGAGTCCGACAATAAGGTTTAATACTATTTATAATTCAACTACTTCCCCCTCGTCGAGATATGGAATATCGTTAAACAACGAGGAGGAGCGGGGGTATTTTTTCCTTGATCATGCGAGAGTATACGGTAATAAATTCGGCAACATGGATGTTGCAATATGTTTTTCTAGTGAGTATGGCAAAAATCACCCGTCTGAAGCAAATAGATGGGAAGCAATTAGGGCGTTTAACAATACCTCCGTTGACTGTAATGAGTTTACATTCCAATTTTGGCATCAGGAAATAATTTTATCTCCAATTAAAATATTTAACAACATATCATATTTAACTGGGGATACAGCCGGGGCACATTCGAATGATTATACTCTCACAAATGTTACTTGGGACTATAATAATTTTTCCTCCTCTGTATCTGGTGATGCCACGAGCAATGCAGTTATCGGAGTACCCACGCTAAATAAAACATCCGGCTGGACTACAATAGCGCCTGATACTGAAGATATCACTTGGTGGAACCTCGAAGTTGGTTCTAATTGTATTGATGCTGGTATGCACTTAACTGATATCACTACAACTGAGGGATCAAATACAACTGTTATAGTTGACGATCCTTATTTTTTTATTGTCGGTGATTACATGGGTATAGATAATGGCGCAGACGGAACGGTTGACTTTATTGCTTTGATAACAGCCGTTGATTATGCGACTGGCGTTATTACGCTCAATTCTGCTCACATCTACACTTCCGGCGGTGATGTTTATTTGGTACCATCCGCGACAGTTTCTTTTTTCGGCACTGATCAGGATATTGGAGCTTATGAATACACGCCGGTAGTATCTATCTCTGCATCGGATTTATCTGGCACAGAAGTCGGACCAGGAACTGCAAGCATTACCGTTGATTGTGCAAACTGCACCGGCGGGGAAACGGTTGCAATTACACTGACCGGAACTGCAACAGAAGTTACGGATTATGCGGTAGACGATAAAACGGATATCCTTTATGTCGAGCTTCCTAAAACAATTACTTTTACGCCAGAAGCAGATACACTTTGCGAGGGTGACGAAACGATAATATTTACATTGAATACTCCAGTTGGCTGTGTGCTTGGATCAGAATATACAGCAACGATGATAATCACGGATGATGATGCAGGTGATTGCGGAGTCCCCGACCCAGGCACAAATCTCAATGTTGTATCTTCGGTAACTGGCGTTAATACGATTTATTCAAGTACTGGTGTTGATGTAACAAATTAAGGAAAGAAATTTGAAAAAGATATCTATTATATTGTTTTTAACCTTGCTTTTATCTTTCCCATGTTTTGCTGGTGATGAAATCCCGACAACCCGTGGATTTTTAAGATTACTTGATGGCTCACATTTATTTCTTATAGACGATACAACGGGTTTATATTTTCATGCAGATATTATTTCAATTGGCCCTGGCGAAACATATGAAACTCCAGATGAGTATTTGGCCGGAGGCGTTTATTGCCTTGGTGATATTCTAAGGTTTACCGGGGATATTACTAATGGAACAACCATAACAGTTGATGGAGCCACAGGCCATGATGTTATGACAATTGATGGTGACGATTTTACATTGACTTGTTCTCCTTGTGATTTTGGCGGTGATTATTGGCAATTATATAATTTGGATATTGCTGGATTTTACACAATATCAGGAAATAACACTATTGTTAGACGGGGTACAGATTTGCCCTTCCCAACCGAATATGGTTATGCGGAATTAGAAGACGGTTCGGCTTTCCTTTTGCTTGATGATGGGACAACGGCTTTAATTTTTCAGGATTAAAGAACAACTATGTCTAATTTATTTTTTATTTGTTTATTCTTTTTTGTACTATTTTATATTGGGTGCGGGGGCAGCCATAGTACACCTCCGTTACCGCCAATACAGCCGCCAACACAAATAGTATATTCATATGCATCGTTAGGGGATGGAAGTTTTCTTTTACTTAATGACAAAACAACTGTTTTAATTTTTCAAGACTAAATAGGATTGATATAAGGGGCTTAATATGTTTAAAAAATTTTGGTATCTATTTTTAATTTTTATTTGTTCATTGTCTTTTGTATCTCCTTCGGTTGCTGAGCTTCCCGGGAGCACGCTTAACGAATTAGGGTCTCTTGGCACCATTACAGATACAACGATTCTTTATGGCGTTAATACACCTGATGCTACCCCTGATGGCGGAAAAATTCCGGCAACAGTATTAAAGACATATTTTAGTCCTTCCGGAGAAGCACTCGCAGAGGTTCTTGCTAATGACGGAAGTGGATCAACCCTAGACGCAGATGCCATTGATGGGATTGATTCGGCAGCACTTGTAAAAAATACTGGGGATGAGTCAATTGCCGGTGTTAAATCATTTACAAGTTTTCCGGTTACTCCTTCTGCCTTGCCAACAACTGATTATCAAGTTGTAAATAAAGCATATGTTACAAGTGTTACAACATCTCCTTCAACGGCAATAGATTCAAGCCCAGATGATACAGAATA
>Ga0222658_1000619_pt1 | contig 18721 bp, 39 predicted proteins | sample AntAcemetagen476_FD_179830 | JGI IMG/M metagenome (GOLD analysis project Ga0222658, IMG submission 179830) | Saline water microbial communities from Ace Lake, Antarctica - #476 | ecosystem: Environmental > Aquatic > Non-marine Saline and Alkaline > Saline | place: Antarctica: Ace Lake... | reverse complement strand
AAGAAACTTATGGTATTGAAATTATAGATGAAGATGCTGAAAAATGGAAAACAGTTCAAAATATAATTGACTATATGGAGAGTAAAGTTACAAATGACTAAACAAGAAATAGTTAAAAGATTTAAAGCAGAATGGATAGAATACAAAAATTTTTGTGAATTAATGGCACATTACCCAAAAGATAGTTATACAAAACTAATAGTGAGATTAAAAAATGAGAATATTAATACTAGGTAATTGTAATTTAGGAAAAGCTTTAAAAATCACTCTCAAAAAAGAGCATGATGTATTTCAATATACATCAGTTAATAAAATAAAAGAGATTAATCCAGATATAATAATTTGTTCAAATAAAGCTAAACAAATAATTAAAAATTGTTCTTCAGAAACTTATATCATTTATCTATCAACTGATAAAGTATTTAATAGTGGTACATATAATTTTGATGCTATACCTAATCCTATTAATAGATATAAAGAAAAATACGAAGAAGAAAAAATTATTCAAACTCATGAAAAACATTTAATTATAAGATTACCTTTCATATTAAAAAAAGATTTAGTTTTAGAAATGGCTAAAAAAATAAAAGCTAAAAAAGAAGTAACTTATGATAATAAAGTATTGCTTTATCCAGTATGTGTAGAAGATGTTTCTGATTTAATTAATACTTTAATTAGTATGTATGTAATAGAGAAAAACTTCTATAAAGTAATACATGTAAGAGGTACAGATAAAACTACTTTATATCAAATTGCTTTACAAATTGCTAGCATCTACAAAATTATTATTAATCACATTAACAGCAGTTTAAATGAAACTAAAGAGCCAACGCATATTAAACTGTCAGGAATTGTATTACCCACAAGAACAAGACAAATGTTATTAGATTTTTTAGGAGTGAAAAAATGAGAAAGATAAAGTTTAGACTACATACTGAAAATAAAAATATAAATAAAACAAGCTTGAAATTGTTAGAGAATACCCGTAAATGGAGAAAAACTAAAAAGGGAGTGTTAACTAATATATATTCCCATATGAGAGAAAGACATCAGGTCAGTTTTTCATTAAAAGAATTTCATACAATGTTTTTAAATGACAAAAAATTTGATAGATTGTACAAAGACTGGTTAAAGAGCAAATGTAATAAACAACTAAAACCATCAATAGATAGAATTGATTGTAAAAAAGCTTATACAAAAAACAATATTCAAATGCTAACTTGGGCTGAAAATAGATTTAAACAATCTAAATTAGATGGTAAAAGAGGAAGAAAGCCAGCAGTATTACAATTGCTTGGAAACAAAGTTGTAAAACGTTTTTTAAGTCAACGACATACAGTTAAGGAGCTTGATATTCATCAAGGAAATTTAAGTTCAGTTCTTAATGGTAAAAGACAAACTGTTAATAGTTATAGATTTATATATGAGAATCCTAAGTTATTAGATAACAATGAATAATACGACAGTATTAATTGCAACTTATAAACAAGTACCAAGTGAAGCATATGCTTGTGCTTTACAGTTAGCACAAACAGGTATGCCTCTCATTATTAAAGGTGGTTTAGACTTAGAAAACTCAAGATATGAATTAGCTAAACTGGCTGTTAAATACGGAGAAGAAACATTATTTTGGTTAGATGATGACCACGTATTTACTTTAGAACAATGTCACGCTTTATGGAAACACTTTAAAGAATCTAAATATGATGCATTACATGGTATGACATTTGCACGTGCTAATCCGTCTAAACTATTATGTTTAAAAGATGATAATTATTTACAAGTTGATGAAGGTCAAGGAATTGTAGATTGTGATGTTACTCCATTTGGGTTTTTAATGATTAAAAAAAGTGTTATTATAAAAGCATTAAAAGAATTTAAAACTGACATATTTAAGACTGCATTTGTTAATAAAAAATTTGAATCTGGAGATACTATGTTTTATAAAAGATTTAAAGATAAAAATATTAAATTAAAAGTAGGTGTGGATACTGATATTAGAATTAAACATTGTGGAGCAGTAGTATGAACAAATTCATAATCGGTTCTTTTTATACTAAAGATACTCCATATAAAAATGTATATGATGAATATTTAAAACAATCAGTTAATAAATGGGATTTAGACATATTATGCAGTGAAGTGCACAATCAAGGTAGTTGGTATAAAAATGTTGCTGAAAAACCTCAAGTAATACTTAATATGTTAGAGCAACTTAAAGATTTACAAAAAGATAGTTTGGTATTTTTAGATGCTGATGCTACAATAGAAAGATACCCTCAATTATTATATGATATACCAGAAGAATATGATATAGCAATGCACTACTTAAACTGGGAAACTTGGTATGGTTATAGAGGGGATAAAACTAGAGAATTATTAACAGGTACTATGTTTTTCAGACCAAGAAAAGTAGTTATTGATTTATGTGAAGAGTGGTATGAAAAAGCGAGAAAGACTAATACTTGGGAACAGAAAATATTAGCTGACATTATAGAAAAATATGATATTAAGATTTACAAATTACCTGTAGAATATTGTTATGTAGTTAGTAGACCTCAAGGACAAGAGCCATTAGTAAAATGTGAACCAGTGATTTTACACCACCAGAAAAGTCGTGAATATAAAAGGAGAATTAGGTGAAAAGAGAACTTAAAGTAGACATTGAGAAATTTGAACGACTTTATACTCGGAACATTGATGTAAATAATAGAATTATCTATTTTTGTCCTTGGCAACCAAATGAAGAAATGGTAGCTGATGATAAGTCATGGGAAGTAAATGATTGGACTGCTCAAAATCTTATCAAAGGTTTACATTTTTTAGAAAAAAGAAATCATAGATACATTACTATTAATTGGTTATCTTATGGTGGTGATTGGGATGCAGGTATAGCGTTGTTTGATATAATAAAAGAGATTAAAAGCCCTGTTAGAATAAAAGCTTATGGTCGTATAAGGTCAATGGGAACAGTTATATTACAAGCATGTAAAGAAAGATTATTAGCTCCCAATTGTTTGTTTATGATTCATTATGGCACTGCAGGACAAGAAGCAATACATGCTAAAGATTTTGAAATGGTAGCTAAAGAAGTAGCTAAAGAAAATACTATAATGGAAGATATATATTTAAAGAAAATAAAAGAAATCCATCCAAGATATACTAGAGAAAAATTACAAGATTTAATGAAGTATGATAAATATATGACACCTAAAGAAGCTATTGAATTAGGATTAGCAGATAATATAATAGGAGAGTGAAAAATGAAACATATTAAAATAGATATTAAACAAGAAATTTTAGATTTAAACCCTAGACCTTATTATGATTTTTTTCAGTTAGATGAAGAAGCAAATATGTTAGAATTAATAGATGAAACTGATAAATACTCTAAAATGTTAGATATTAAACGATTAACATATAGAGTAAGGGAATTATATAATCCAGTAAATGGAAAAAGAACAAGATATTTAATACAAGAAGATGACTATGAAATTATTGAAAATTTAATACAAATATATAAAGATGATTTAGAAAGATATGTTCAAAAACGAATAGATGAAAAAGAAGGTAGTTTTGTATATAGAGGTAAGAGTGATGAAAATTATAGAATAAAAAATATAAAGTGGTGGGAAAGATTATTTAATAAATTTTAATGAGGAGATAAAATGAAAGCAAAAACTAAACAATCTAAAATCAATATTATTATTTGTCCTAATTGTGATGGTGCAAAGATAGACCCAGATACAGAAGAAAAATGTTTAGATTGTAATGGTACAGGTCAAGTAACAATCGTTGTTCCAGGACAAAGAATAATTCCAAGGAGAAAATAAAATGGGCATATGTGAACACTGCCATATAGATACAGGTTGGTTTCATGGAAGTGAGTGCGATAAATGTGAGTTAGAAAGACAACCTAGATATGAAGATGAAGTTGAAATAATAGATGGTTTTTATAAAGGACAAGAAGGTCATATAGTTGAAAAAGTACTAGTGACAGGTTCAGATACTTATCATCACGAGTACAGTGTAAGAATTGAAAAAGGTATTGTATATGGTATTATGAAATATGAGTTAAAATTAAAAAGACTGTATCAAATAAAGGAGAAAAATAGTGGAAAATAAGTACGACATCAGTTTAGTAGCATCCGCTAACAGACACACTTTAGCAAATGGGTTTAAAAATTGGGAGAGATTTATGAACTCTCTGTCAGAAAATACTATAAAATTTGAAGTAATTTTTGTGGGAGACTCTGAGTGTCCATATCCTATGCCAGAGAACTTTAAGTGGATAAAAGCATCGGTAAAGCCATCGCAGTGTTATCAAATAGGCTTTTGGGCATCCAAAGCAGAGTTAATACATTGGACCGCAGATGACGCTGATTATAATAGTCCAAAAAATAATTGTCCTAATGCATTAGATATAGCATATAAGTGTTATAAGGATGCTGAGAAAAAGTATGGTGACAATAAAACTATGGTTGCATTTAATCCATGCGAAGATGGAGGTTGGCCTCAAGAAAAATGGCATTATCTATTTGGTGGTTGTCCTTGGAGCCCTAGAATGGCACCATTTGGACTATTAGATAGAGAGTTCTTTTTAAATGATATTAAAGGGTATCCTAATGACCATGTAAGTGGTCAAACAGAGAATTCTGTTATTATGTCAGGTCTTGCTTTAGGTGGAAGAGTAGAGTTTTGTAAAACAGCTACTCTCTATGTACATCATAAAATGGTTCACCCAAAAAACTCCACTGGACAGGAGATAAATGATTTTAGAAAATGGTATCCTGAAGATAGAAAAGCTTTAGAAAATAGATGGATTGTAAGTGGCTATGGTAGCTATGAACAATATACTGCTGACCAGTTAAAAAATATAGTTGAAGTATCTAATACACCATTAGTACCTATAACACCTTTTAAAAATACGAAAGATATATGTAGTATAACGCAGGGAACAAAAGGACATTGGGAATAAACTAAAAAGGAGAATACTATGTTAGAAAATTGGGTAAATATAAGATTAGATAAAATAGATAAAAAAGTATCTGCAATATATGAAGCTTTATTTAGTGTATCTAAAGGATTAGAGTTTTTCATAGAAGAAGAAAATGAAGAGTTTTTAGATACAGTAATTTATGGGCAGGAAGCAATTGAAGGAATCTGTGAAATATTAATGGATGTTAAAAATGATTTATTAACTTTATCTAGTCAAGTTGAAGAAAGAAGAGAGGAAGAAAAAAGTGATAATAGAAATGATAACAATTTTGAGATTCCAGATAAAATCTAAATAAGGGAGATAAAAAATGGAATTAGAAAATGTAAAAAAGTTAAAAGCAGAAACAGAGAGGAAAATGGTAGATTTAATTAATGATTTTTATAGTAAAACAGAACTCTATGTTAAAAGTATAGATTATCATTTTATACTTGATTTAACTGGTAAATCTGTTATTGCTCCTTTTAATTTAAAGTTAAAAGTTGAATTATAAATAAGGAGAATAAAATGAAATTTCCAAAACTGTATAAATTAACTTCAACAAAGAAAATTCAAGAATGGGAAATATCTACTAAAGATAATGTTATAATAACTATTCAAGGACAACTTGATGGAAAGAAGCAAAGATATGAAGAAACTATAAGCGAAGGGAAAAATATCGGAAAAAAGAACGAAACTAATCCACAGCAACAAGCAGAAGCAGAAGCACAATCCAAATGGGGAAAGAAACATAATAAAGATTACCATTTAACAATTAAAGAATGTGATGTTTCAACTAAAATAGCAGGCACTGGTGGATATTTACCTATGCTTGCACAATCTTATAAGAAACACGCTGAAAGACATTTAGAATATCCTTGTTATTTACAACCAAAACTTGATGGGATAAGATGTATTGCTACTAAAGATAAAAGTGGAGTGCAATTATGGTTTAGGTCGGGAAAAGAAATAACAACAATGGGTCATATAGTTGATTGTTTGGATTTAATTATGAAAGAAAATGATATTTTTGATGGAGAATTGTATGTTCATAATGAAGACTTTAACAATTTTACAGGAGCAATTAGAGCAGATAAAAATTTAGATAAAAAAATTGTTGAGAAAATACAGTATCACATATATGATTTTCCGAGAATCAATGGTTTAATGGAAGAAACTTCCTATAAAAAAAGATGTAAAGAATTTAAAAAATTAAAAATATATCTTCCTCTTGTTGTAGTAGATACTGTTGGAGTTTCTAATTTTGAAGAAGCTTTAAAATATTATAAACATTGTATTGAAAAAAACTATGAAGGCATTATATTCCGCAATACAGAAATGCTTTATGAACAAAAAAGAAGTTACAGCTTATTAAAATATAAAGAATTTATAGATGATGAATTTATTATTACAGATGTAGAAGAGGGGAAGGGAATTCTTGCTGGACATGTTGGTTCTTTCATTTGCAGAATAGAATCTAATAGAATTTTAAAAGATGTGGGGGGTAGTTTTAAATTTGAAAACAAAGAAGGAATTATCAAAGCAAAAATGGAAGGTAAACATGAGCTTTTAAAACATCTTTTTGAAAATCCAAAAGAATATATAGGAAAATCTTTAACAATTAAATATCAAAATCTAAGTAAAGATGGTATTCCAAGATTTCCAGTTGGGAAAACTATTAGATTTGATAAATAAAAGGAGTTAATAAATGCTTAATGGATTATATGCTGTTCACTGCGAACTCACCAACAAATGTAATAAGAAATGTTGGATGTGTGGTAGACGTAAGATAGAAAAAGACTATCCTCATTTAGCTAATTTCAACGATGATATGGAATTTAGATTAGTAAGAGACATTGCTAATCAATTACCTAGAAATATTGTAGTACAATTTCATAATAATGGAGAACCCTTACTTTATCCTAAACTATTTGATGCTATTAAATTATTTAGAAAACAAATAAAATGTATGGATACTAATGGAAAATTATTAGTGAAAGAAGCTAATAAAATAATAAACAATTTAGATACTTTAACTGTTTCCGTAATAGAAAATGATATTGAAGCTGATGAGCAATATGAGATAGTAAAAAAATTTATTGAGATTAAAGGAGATAAAAAACCTAGAATAATTTATAGATTGTTAGGTGATGTTGGGAAATGCGATGAGCTTGGACTTAGTATGGATAATTGGAATTTAATTTCATATCGAAAACGAAAAGAGAGGTGGTACGAGCTACCTGGAATAGTAGCAACAAGAGCATTACATTCACCTATGGGAAGTTTTGGTTATGAAAAAAAACCTACTGTACCTGAGATAGGTATATGTATAGAAGCATTAAATCATTTAGCTGTAGCAGTAAATGGTGATGTTTCAATGTGCGTCAGATTCGACTTCGAGAGAGTAGGTGTAATAGGTAATTTATATAAAAATACGTTAGATGAAATTTGGAATGGGGATTTGAGACAAAAATATTTAAAACTACACACTGAAGGTAAAAGAAACGAAATACCTTTATGTGACAAATGTGAATACTTTGGGTATCCAGTTAGTTAATTGAAAAATAAATTCTATACCTACATATATTTAGATTCAAGAAGACCTGTCAACTATAGTTATGATGCATATTATTTTAATTATGAACCTTTTTATGTTGGAAAAGGATGTGGAAATAGATGGAGACATCATCTTAAAACTAATATTAAATGGTGTAATTATCATTTAAGAAATAGAATTATAGCTATCAGAAAAAATAATTTAGAACCTATTGTTTTAAAAATAGAAGAAAATTTAACTAATAATCAAGCTTCTAAATTAGAAATAAAAATAATAAAATTTTTTGGTAGAAGGGATTTAAATACTGGTATATTAGTTAATATGACTGATGGTGGTGATGGGTCATCGGAAAGAATAGTATCTGAGATGACAAGAAAAAAAATAATGAAAGGAAAAGGAAAAAGTAGAAATGTTGGAATTAATAATCAATCTTGGGGGAAATATCGAACAAAATATTTAATTACTTTTCCTGACAGCGAGCAAAAAATTATTTATGGTATCAAAAAATTTTGTAGAGAGAATAACTTATCTCTTAGTAAAGTGTGCCAAGTAAATCGTGGTAAACGTAAACATCATAAAGGTTTTAAATGTAAACAACTTCAGCTAATATCTAATAAAGAATCTTTTATAAATAAAGAATATTGGGGATGTCCTATATCATGAGGTATTGTATAGACATAGATGGAACAATTTGTAGTCAAGAAGTAGATTATAATAAAGCAAAACCTTATAGATGGAGAATAAAAAAAGTTAATAAACTATATGATGAAGGGCATTACATTATTTACCATACTGCTAGAGGTACTAAAACAAAAATAGATTGGCTCCAAATTACTAAAGCACAACTAAATTTATGGGGTTGTAAATTTCATAAGTTGGTAATGGGAAAAATAGAGGCAGATGTGTTTGTAGATGACAAATCAATAGAACCAGAAAAATTTTTTGGAAGAGGTATAAAATGAGAGAAATTAAATTTAAAGCTTGGGATAAAGAAAATAACAAAATGCTAATACAGTTAGAGCATCTATCTTATCATTTATTTCACATTAATCCATTTGGAGATGTTTATGACAATGGTAAGTTAAGAAATGTTATTCTTTTACAGTATGTTGGATTAAAGGATAAAAATGGAAAAGAGATTTATGAAGATGATATAGTTGAAATTAGATATATATGGTGTGGTGGTACAGATAAAGAAGAAAAAGCAAGTTATATTGAAACAAAACAAATTTTTTATAACCAGTTCAACTGTTGTTTTGGTGTGTATGCAGAAAAAGATTATGATTACCAAATGTTAAATTCTCAATCTATGGAATTAGAAGTAATCGGCAATATTTATGAAAATCCAGAACTACTAAAAGAAAATGATTAAAGAAATTAATCACATGTGTGTATCTGTATCAAATTTATCAGAGTCAATACGTTTCTATAAAAAACTAGGATTAAAATTGTTAAAAATAGTAGAGTTGCCTAATGAATACACTGAGCATGTGTATTGTAATCAAATTTACAATGTAAAATATGCTAAAATGATTACTAAAGCAGTTAAAAAAGCTCCTTATCCTACATCATTAGAACTATACTATTTTGAGCCTCGTGTTTATCGTTGGAAATTAACTTTTAATCATGTCTGTCTCATAGTAGATAGAGTGGATAAAATATATAAAAAATTTAAAAATGATATTGAGTTTTTTAATAAGCCAATTGTAGACCCAAATAAAACTAATAAAATATGTTTTTGTAGAGATTTAGATGGTAACTTAATAGAACTAATGGAGAGATTATGAGTGGAAAAAGAGCAAAACAATTAAGAAAGAGTATTGAAGGGTATAGAGAATTAGGTAAAAGAGGACATTATAAAAATAGAATCACAGGTCAAGTAACGACCGATAAAGTAAGGAGGGAATATCAACATGCGAAAAAATCTAATATCTAGTATCAAAATAGACTTACCAGAGCCATCTAAAAAAGTATTAGAGATGTCTCATGAAGAATTAGAAAACTTATTCTATTATACTCAGGGAAAGGATATTTGTTTAATAGGAAACTCTAAAACAATATTAAGAACTCCTAAAGATATTGATAGTTATGACATAGTATGTAGAATAAATCAAGCATTTCCAGAAGATAAAAACTACAGTAAAGCTATAGGTACTAAAACTGATGTATTGTTTTTAGGTAGTATCTTTAAAAATACTAAAAAGATAGAAACTCCTTTCAAAGTATGGAGTACTGGTAGATATATGGGTATTAAAGAGAAAGGTGCTATATTATTTGGAGATGAAGCATTAGAAGATTTAAGAAAAGAGTTAGGTAGTAATCCTTCTACAGGATGTATAGCTTTTTACTTTATATACAAGTATCTAGCATTTAAATCTTTAACACTTTATGGATTTGATTTTTATAAAACAGAAAGCTGGGAAAGAAAAGGGATATTTGGAGACCATGATTATAAGAAAGAAGAGCAGTATGTTAATGGAATTATGAGTAAACTTAATAATTATATTAATAATTTTGTGAGTATTAAATGAAAAATTACGGTAAAGAACTTATTTTAGATTTACATAATTGTAATTCAACTTTATTTACTAGAAAACATATAAGAAAGTATTTTAAAGAACTTTGTTTATTGATTGATATGGAAAGAGAAGCAATTCATTGGTGGGATTATAAAGGGCATCCAGAAGAGTATGCATTAGCACCGCCACATTTAAAAGGTACAACTGCTGTCCAATTCATTAAAACTAGCAACATAACGATTCATGCTTTAGACGATTTAAGAAAGATATATTTAAATATCTTTTCATGTAGAGACTTTGATGAAAATGTAGTTATCAAATTCACTGAAAGTTGGTTTGAAGGACGATTAGCTAACCAATCAATAGTGAGTAGGATATAATGAATATAGTTTTTATCGTCCCAACAGGTATAGGAGCAGAAAAAGTTACAGATGGAATACCTAATCGTATATTAAAAAATACTATTATTTATCTCATCCATGTAGGTATTTAAAAGATATTTTAATAGCTCACATAATTGAATATTTTAACAAATTTAGGAGAAATAATGAGAGAATTTAAATTTAGAGCTTGGGATAAAATATTAAAAGAGATGTTTACTGATTTCTATTTAAATGCTCATGGTGAAATGGTAATACCAGATAGTGTTTATGGGGTAGATACAGTTTTAGATAATTACATTCTTATGCAATATATTGGGATAATAGGCAAAGATAAAAAAGAAATATATGAATGCGATATTGTAAAACTATATAATCATAATCAATTAGAAATAGTGGAGTATGTTGGTAGTGCTTTTGGAGTGTTTTTACATAAAAATAAAAAAAGAGAAAATGGAGATTTTCAAAATATAGATGAGTGGTATCCAATAAGCTGCCCAATAGAAGTTGTAGGTAATATATATGAAACCCCTAAACTATTAGAACAATGAAATGTAAAGTATGTGGTAGAGAACAACATTATTGTAACTCCTGTGACAGCGATGATTATTTATATGAAGGCTATTGTGATAAAGAATGTTTTAAAAAATCTAAATTTTATGTTCAAGAAAAAGGTCAATTCTATAATCTTTTAGATAGGTTAGATAAAGATAGTATAAGGGTATTACAAAACTTTTTAGACAATCAAGATTACTTACTTAACCATAGTAATGAATATGATTTATGGATTGAGGAGTATTGTGTGAAAAAAAATGATTGATAAAATAGCAGAAATAATATTAAAATGTGTACAACCAATGGCTATAATAGTATTTGTGATAGCTGGGATAGCTAGTTTAATATTACGTAGATGGCATCAAGCATCTATTAATTTAGGGATTGCATTGGCTAACTTTATGATTTTTTATGGTGATAAAATATTTTTAAAATGAAAATTAAAGAAAGACTTTGTTTAAGATGTTCGAATATAACTAAACCGATTAAAAATAATAACACAAAATGTAGTAAGTGTAAAAAACCATATAAATGGAGCAAAAAAGAAATAAAAGATTTAGAAGAAAAAGTAAGGAAAATAAAACCATATTTAGATAAAATTGCTAATGAAGAAATAACTCCTCAGTTAGAGGGGCATAATTGGTCAGTTGGGGGAAGTGATTTTTAAAATGACTAAAGTAGTACATTGTAAAAAAGAAGAGTATGATGTGTATATAGGAAGACCATCGAAATGGGCTAATCCATTTGTTATTGGTAAAGATGGTACTAGAGAAGAAGTGTTAATTAAATATGAAAACTTTTTGTTACAACATGTTGAGTTATTAAATGATTTATATCAATTAAAAGATAAAATACTTGGATGTTGGTGTAAACCTGAAAAATGTCATGGAGATATTTTGATTAAATATATAGATAAACAAGGAGTTTTAAAATGACAGATAAAGAGATTTTAACTCAAGCAATTAAGAAAGCTGAGAAGAACGGGTTTGCAATAGAAATTTATATTAAAGACGAGAAATTTGGCAATGGTAGAGTATTTGGTTTATCAACAGAAAATTCAAAAATTGAGTTTATGGTAGATGAAGGAATTTCTTTGAAAAAATTAGTTTGGTTTCAAGTTGACAATATGACATCTACAATATGTGGTTTAAATGATTTAATTTTCTCTCATGATTTTGCTAAAGCCTTTTTTGGAATAGGGGATGATTTATGGACTAAAGATGACCCTAGACATAATGACTCAAAACTGTTTAAAAATTTTAGAAGATATTTCTATTATAATGAAGCAACAGAAGAAGAAGGAGAATGGGTTTTACCAAAGTGGAAACAGTGCCTTCAACAAATGGTAGTAAGTGAAAATCCATTGCAATATTTAAAAACATATATGGAGGAATTTAATGTATAAGTGTCAAGAATGTGGTAAAATTAGTGAACCAAGAGAAACTGTTAATAAATTAGTAACTGAAACTAGAAAAAAAGAGTATGAATTTGAAGTACAAAAAGGTAGAAATACTATTACAAAAAATAGTCAAGGATGGGAAATAGTAAAAGAAATAGAAGTTTGTAAAGAATGTTATAATAAACTTAATAAAGAGTTATTAATGAAAAAAACAGGATGAAAAATATAATCTGTATAATTCCAGCTAGAGGTGGAAGTAAAGGGCTGCCAGGAAAAAATATTATAGATTTCTGCGGTAAACCTTTATTACAATGGAGTGTAGAACAATGTTATGATAGTAAGTATATTAAAGAAATATTTGTCTCTACTGATGATTCTCGCATTGAAATACTTGTAGACACTATATGTAGAAAGATAATAAGACCAAGTAATTTAGCTACTGACACTTCATCTTCGGAGGATGCTTTAAAACACGCTTTAAAAGTAATTAATGAAGAATATAAACAATATTGTCCAATAGATTATGTAGTATTTTTACAATGTACTTCACCAGTAAGATTAACTAGCGATATTGATAATGCTTTAGAAATGATTATTAAAGAAGAAGCTGATAGTTTAATGTCAGTAAGCCCCTTCTTTCATTTATGTGCTTGGACTAAACATGAAGATGGTTCATTTACTCCTTTAGGGCATGATTTAGATAATAGAAAACCTAGACAAGTAACAGACCATAATTTCTTTGATAATGGTTCAATTTACATATTTAAACCAGAAATATTAGAAAAATATAATAATAGATTAGGTGGTAAAATAGTACTTTATGAAATGCCTCTAGCTAGAGGATTTGAAATAGATGATGAAGAAACATTGAATATATGTAAAGTGTTTATGAAAGAGATATTATAAGTGGAGATTATTGTAGGTGTAATATTTGTTTGGATGATATTTTTTTTAGTTAGAGATTAAATGAGAATAAGACAAGGTAGAAATCATGTTGAGTTAGTATTAAATCCTTTTGTAGGAGATGTATTTAATATTTTTGATATATTATCTATATTCTCTTACTTGTATGAAAAAAAAATAATGAAAGATGATAGTTTTACTCAAAAATTTTGGTTTAGGATAATAAAACAACGATGGTATAGTATAAGTTTAATTCCAATGCATATAATTAAAGGATATTATTACAAGTATTCAACTAAAGAAATTTATAACTTCTGTAAAAAAATAATATGAAAAAAACTAAAAAAGAAAAACCAATAATGGAATGTAAACGATGTGGAAAGTGTTGTATAGATGCCTTTCTTAATCTATGGGAAATCACTGAAGAAAATGAAAAAAATCTAATGGATAGAGCTACTTGGTTAATGCATCATAGATGTGACCCAATAATAACTAAACAAAATGGAAAAAAATATTTAGCTTTAAGTATACCATTAACTTGTAAGCATTTATCATCAAAAAAAGGAGATTATAGCTGTAAAATACATGATAAAAGACCAGAAGTATGTAAACGATATAACTGCCAAGATAATAAAGGAGAGTAAAAATGAATTTAAAGAAGTATGATGTAGAGGTACCAAATCCCAGTCTTGTATATCTACCTAATTGGGGTGGGAAAAAAACTAAAGTTGATATTGACAAAATAATAAAAAAAGTTAAAAAAATTACATCTAATAAAATCTTAATATTAGCCTTTTTTGGTTCTGCTATTAAACCATACACTATTATTAAACATAATTTTTTAGGGTTTGAATGGATAAGACAAAAACGTTTATATAATGCAAATGATATTGATTGTTTAGTAGTCACACAAGGTAGTAATAAGTTAATGGAAGTAGTAGAAGGTAGCCCTTATTCACAAGAGATATCAAATAGCTATGAGTGGTATTGGATGGATTATGAAAAAGCAGATACATTACATTTAATTATCACATCATTTAAAAAATTTGAGAAAGCTTTACAAGATAAAGATGGAAAAGCAATCTTTGTAGTTAATAATTGTGAGTTAGTTATGGGTTATCCACAACTTTTAGAAGAGTTACAGTCCATAAGTAGTTTGGGTTATTATATTAAATGTAAATATTAAAATGAATATTTTATTAATTTATCCCAATAAAGAATCTTATCCTATGATACCTCTTGGTATTAGTGTGTTAGCAGGAGTGTTAAGAAATGCTAATCATAGTGTGGAAGTATTTGATACTACCTTTATGATGGATAAAACTTATATTGACCATAAGGAAAGAGAGAAGTTAGGCTTGGTAGAATATACTGATGCTGAGAGTTATTGGAAAACAAATGTTTGTACAGATATATACAAAGAGTTGTATGATACTATACAAAGATTTAAACCTAAATTAATAGGTTTCTCTATAGTAGAAAACAATTATACTCTAGCTAAAGATTTAATTGCATTTATTAAACAATATTATATTGACATACCTATAATAGTGGGTGGTATATTTCCAACTGTTGCTCCACAATTTTTTATCAATGATAATAATGTAGATATTTTATGTGGTGGAGAAGGAGAAAGACCTCTTGTAGAGTTAGCTAATAATTTAGAAAAAGGGAAAAGTATTAAAAAAATAAAAGGTTTGGCTGTTAAAAATGGAAACAAACAGTTAACAATCAATTTACATACTGATTTCTATAATTGGAAACCATTTAGTTATCAAAATTGGGAAGTATTTGATGAAAGACACTTATTAAAACCATATAGAGGTAAGATGTGGAGAACTGGATGTTTTGAGTTAAGTAGGGGTTGCCCGCATCGGTGTAGTTTTTGCATAAACCAGAAATATCAAAAACTATTTAAACATTGTGGCAAGTATCGTAGAGAAAAAGATATTATAGATGGTTTAATGGAAATAAGTTTATTAACTAGCTGGTATAATCTAGAGTTAATATGGTTTCATGATGAGAACTTTCTATCAATGAGTAGAGATAGATTTAAGAAGTTTATTAAAGGATATAAAAGAATCAATTTACCATTCTTTATACAAACTAGAGCAGATAGTTTATTAGATAAAAGTAAACTAAAAGCTTTAAAAAGTATTAATTGTGATACTATCTCAATAGGAGTGGAAGTGGGAAATGAGTGGTTTAGAAAGACAATGTTAAATAAACCTATTAAAAATGAGACATATATAAAAGCATTTAATAATTGTAAAGAAGTTGGAATTAGAACTACAGCTAACGTAATGATGGGCTTTCCTAACGAAAATGATGCTGACCTACACTCTACTATTGATTTCTTAAAAAAGTGTCACCCAGACAGCGTAGGGCTTGCTATACTAGCTCCATACTATGGTACTGAGATACGAAAAGTGTGTATAAAAGAAGGATTAATAGAAGATAAGTTCTATTCTGAGATATCGTTCTATAAGAGTATTTTAAAGAAAACAGCTCCTAGTTTAGAGCATTATTATAAGAATTTTACTGAATTGATAAAATCATGAAATGTCCATCAGAATGTATAAGCTGTTACTATTGTAGACCTTTAATTTGTTGGTTATCTTTTATAATTAGAAAAATCAAAAGACTGTTACCAACAAGAGAACGAGAAGATTATTTACAATTAAATAAATGAGTGCCAATGTTCCAAGGTGGCGAATGAAACTCCAAATTTCATTGTGGTTGGTTCGATTCCAGCGGTGCTCGCCAAAAAAAGGAGAATGAATGAAAAGTTATAACTGTGATAAGTGTGGAGTAGTAATTAATAGTATGGGATTAGATTATCGTGTTAATACTTGTGTTACAGTGGTAGAAATAGATGTATGTGACGCTTGTAAAGAAAAATGTAATAAAATTGCTAAAGAGTATCAAATAATAAGAGATAAACAAGATGTTGAATTTATAGAAAAGTTAAAAGAAAAAATAAAGAAAAAATGAATAAAACACACACTTTAAAAAAATGTTGTGAACACTGGATAGAATATCTTGGCAAAATGGTTAATTATTGTCCAGAATGTGGAGTAGAATTAGAGCATACTCCATTAACTGCAATATTAAAGTTAGACTGTTTAGAAGGAAAAATGTTAGTGTTACAGTTTCATCCTGAAATTAAAATACCTTTAATTGAAAAACGTAATTGTTTAATATTTAAATTTGAAAGATTAATAGATGAAGTAACAGCTGAATATAAATTTTTAAAATTGGAGATTATAACATAATGAATATTATAAAAAAATTATTTACAAAAAAGAAACATGTAAGACCTATAAGAATACACACTCAATTTAAAAAAGGGGCTAAATACGTTGACATTGATGTTGCTAATACAGAAGATTTACATGCTGTATTATATTTCTTTAATACATTAGCTCTAGAAATAAAAAAAACATTAGAAGAACATCCTGATTGTTCTGTTAGAATATCAGCAGAAAGTTGGCTCTCAGGTGGTCAATTAAAATTAGAACATTTTCAAGAGGTAAAAAATGAACACAAGTAAAGAATTTATAAAATTTGCATTGTTTGATATAGTTAAACAAAGACCTAATAAAAAACTTAATCTTAATAATGCTATATGTCCTTTTTGTAAATCAAAAGATTATATTAATTTAGAAAGTAGAACTACACTATTAGGTTGGTGGGGAAAAATTAATCCTAATCATCAATGGCATGAAAGAAAATGTAGCGATTGTAATAAAGTATATGTTGTTGAGGAAAAAGAAAATAATTTTTGGATAGTTGATACAGAAACAAAAAAAGTTATGGATGGAATGCCTTCTTGTTTTGAAAGCTATTTATATACTTGTTCTAAATGTAATGGGAATATTTATAGATTTGAAACTACTTTAGAAGGAGATAAAGAAGTAAACTGTTTATCTGAATCATGGGATGAAAAATTAAAAACATATGTAAAACATTATAGAATCTTCTTTGAATGTAAAAATTGTGGGGTTAAAGTTGAAACTAAAAATAGTCATTGGTATTAATAACGGAGTAAATTGGATAGGAGACAATGATGAATAAATCAAAAGAATTTTGGAAAGATATTATTTACAAAGATGGAAAACTTAATGAAGAAGCAGTATTAAGAGAGTTGTCAGATTATTATGCAGTTATGCAAGAAGTCCCAAAAGTATATTGTCATATAACTGGAGGTCTAATGAGTAAAATATTCTATGAAGCACAAGTTGTGATTGATGAATATGAGAGAATAATAGACAGAGATTATATTTACAAAGACGATATAAAATCATTACTTTAGGAGAAAATATGAACTTTAAAATACCATGGTCAATTAGAAGCATATTACTTAATGAGCAAGAAATAAAAACTATCAATGCTTTTTTAAGAAGCACTGAAGCATTAACTCAAGGAAAATATAAAGATGCATTTGAAACTAAATTAAAAACTTATTTTAATGTAGAAAAAGGAGATATATTTGCTGTTAATAGTGGAACATCTGCTTTAGAGCTAACTGCTGAGTTATTAGAAATTAAAGGGGGAGATGAAGTAATACTTCCATCTCATACATTTTGTGCTACCGCTATTCCATTTTTACGTAGAGGAGCTAAACTTGTATGGGGAGATATTAATTCTGAAACTCTTGTATTAGATTATGAAGATGTAAAGAAGAAAGTAACTAGTAAAACAAAAGCTATTATATTAGTACATCTTTATGGAGTTCCTTGTGACATAGATAAATTTAGAGAGTTTGATATCCCATTAGTAGAAGATGCTGCTCAATCATTTGGAGCTAAATATAATAATAAAAAAGCTGGGATATTATGTGACTTTGGAGTATTTAGTTTTCATGCTCAAAAGAATTTAACTACTTTAGGTGAGGGTGGTGCTTTATATGTTAGAGATGAAGAACTAGCTAAAAAAGTAGCTCCTTTAAGAATGTTTGGAAATAAACCATTTGAGAATCAAGACAAGTATTGGGAACCTGCTATGACTAATGTTACAGATGTCTCTAACGATTTGCCTTATAAATATAATATGTCAGAAATACAAGCTCTTGTTGGAACATTATTACTTGACAGAATAGATGAATTAAATTCTAATAGGGAATCTATGTTCTGGAGTTTTAAAGAAGCATTAAGTGATTATCCTGAAATAGTATTTCAAAAAATACCATTTAACACAACATCATCATATCATTTAATGCCTGTTAGATGTTTAAAAGATAGAGATGTGATGATATCTAGATTAATTGAAACATATGGTATACAAATGAATGTACAATATTATCCTTTAAATAGATATGAGTTATTCCAAAAAAGAGGTTATGGTGAAGCTAATTGCTCCAACACAGACCTCTTCTTTGATAATATGATGTCATTTCCTTTCCACGAGTGGATGTCCGCTAAGGACTTTGAC
>Ga0222658_1000613_pt1 | contig 18820 bp, 14 predicted proteins | sample AntAcemetagen476_FD_179830 | JGI IMG/M metagenome (GOLD analysis project Ga0222658, IMG submission 179830) | Saline water microbial communities from Ace Lake, Antarctica - #476 | ecosystem: Environmental > Aquatic > Non-marine Saline and Alkaline > Saline | place: Antarctica: Ace Lake... | reverse complement strand
TAAATATTTAACTAATTTAGGAAATCTAATTGAAGCAAAAATTAACTACAAAGTTACACGAGAGGGGTTTGATTCTACAAAGTTTCACCCAAAAGAAAAAAAGAAAATAATCCTTTCCACTGGAAGGCTTTTAGAAAGAAAGGGGTTTCAATATTTAATTAAGGCCGTAAGTGAAGATGATTTGGGATATGAAGTTCATATCTGTGGAGATGGTCCAATGATGGGAGAATTAAAAGAATTAAAAAAGAAGTCTAAAACAAAAATAATTCTTCATGGATGGATAGATAATAACTCAAAAGAATATAAAAATTTATTAGAATCAGCCTCCATATATTCACTTGTATCTAAAAAAGAAAATGCAAGTGTTTCACTACTTGAAGCAATGTCTGCTGGTTGTGCGGTTATAACTTCAAATGTTTCTGGATGTCCTGAAACCATTGGAGATTCGGGAATAGCAATTAATACCGAAGATTTTGGAGAATTAAAATTAAAACTTTTAGAATTAATAAAGAATGAAAAAAAAATTAAGAAATTGGGAAAAATGGCAAGAGAGAGAGTTTTAGAAAAATATGATTGGAATAAAATTATTGAAGAATATTTGGAGGTTTTGAGATGAGAAAAAAAATAGGGGTAATTGCCAGAGGACTAACCAAAGGAGGAGTTGGAAGATTATTAAAAAATATATTGAGAGAATTTGACAAAAGAAAAGAATTTGACTTTTACCTAATATATAATCAAAAAGATTTTTTTAAAAAAGAATCTTATAAAAATATTACAAAAATATTTATTCCTGTAAAAAATAAATTAAAATTTGACTATATAGATTCCTATAAAAAAATAAAGGAATTAAATTTGGATTATACTATTTATCCAAAAAATGTAATTCCAATTAATCATTTTAAATTAAATTGTAAAAAAATAAACATCATTAATGATTTAGGATATTTTGAAAAATCTATTAACGCTTACCCATTCTTAGATACGCTTTTTATGAAGGTTTTTATAAAAATATCTTGCAAAAAAAGTGATAAAATTTTAGCCATATCAAAAAGTACAAAAGATGATATTATAAAAAGATTTCACATAAATAAAAATAAAATAAAAATCATTAATGCTGGAATTGAAAATCTCTTTAAAAAAACTGAAGATAAAAAATCCTTAAAAAAAACTTTAAAAAATTTAAAAATTAAAAAACCCTTTCTTTTTTATTCTGGAGAAATTACCCCGAGAAAAAATATATGGAGAGTCTTAAAATCATTTAATTCCATAAAAAATAACATCCCTCATAATTTATATATAACTGGAGGAAAGATAAAAAACTCAAAAGATATATTAAAATATATAAATACCAATTTAAAAAATAGAGTAAAAATTTTAGGCTTTATTTCTGAAAAAGATTTGGTGAATATGTACAACTTAGCAGATTTATATTTATATCCATCCTTATATGAGGGATTTGGTCTTCCTATTCTAGAGGCTCAATCTTGCGGATGCCCCGTATTAACTTCAAATGCAACATCTTGTCCAGAAGTGGCAGGAGATGGAGCACTGATAGTTAATCCGTATTCTGAAAAAGAAATTTCAAAAGGAATATTAAAAATATTAAATAATAAAAACTATAAAAATATAATAATAATAAATGGACTTAAAAACATTAAAAGGTATGGTTGCAAAAAAACAACAAATAAAATCTTGGAGGAAATAAAATGGAAAAACTAAAAAATAGACTAGAAATATTTAAAAAAAAATATTGGAAATTATTAAAAATCCTTATAACAATCTCGCTATTTTTAATAATAATTTTAAAGGTTGACTTGGTAAAATCGATTAAACTCTTTAAGGAGGTGAATTTGTTTATATTCATTCCTTTATTTCTTTATATCCCTGCTTTGTTAATTAGCACAATAAAGTGGAAAATTTCCTTAGATAATAAAGAGGACCTCTGGCCTCTTTTTAAAATATATTGGATTTCTGGTTTTTTTAGTAATTTTTTGCCGTCTACAATTGGAGGAGACTCTTATAAGGTTTTAAAACTTAGAAAAAAAATTGGGGTAAAAAATGTTTTAGAATCAGTTATATTTGATAGATTTTCTGGAGTTCTTGGATTAATTATATTTTGTGCTATATTTTCTAAAATAATTTTCAAAACAACTAATAATTTTTATCTCTCCTTTTTTTCAATTTTTTTACTAATCGGTATTATAGTTTTCATAATAATTGTAACTCTTTTAGATAAAAATAGCTTTAAAATTATTAATTATCTAAAAAATATACTTAAAAAATTCTATAGAAAATCACTATATCTAATCTTGTTATCTTTTTGCTTCTTAACTCTTGGTGCAATCAGCCTATGGGTTTATTATTTTATGTTTGGATATAAAATTAATTTTCTAATAATCTTATCTTTTTACTGCCTTATCCAAATTATTAATATGTTGCCTATTTCTATAAATGGCTGGGGAATACGAGAAGGTTTATCAATATACTTATTTAGTTTAATCGGCATTCCTATGGAAATTTCATTATCAATATCCTTAATTTCTAGATTAATTCTTTTTATCCAAACAGGACTTGGAGGAATAATTTACGCCAACACAAAAAACTAAATTTATTCGTTTATTAAAATAAACTCTTGCTAAATAGTCTTTTGAAATATAAAATAATTATTTATTTATTTTTACCTGCACTATTCTAATTAGACAAATTATTATTAAAATAATACAGCTCCACATTGGTATTGTCTAGCCCAGTTCCGTGAATTTTTATAAAATTATTTCTTACGTAGTCTTTTATCTCATCTTGGATATGTCCCCCCTTACGAGTTTCCCACGTTATCCACCCAGAATTATAATTTTTTATTTCTCTAATAAACTCGGAATATTCATAATCCTGATTATTCAATAAATCAACTATTTGTATATCTTTATTCAAGTTGCGAAGATAATAACTTCTTAAATATTGTCCAAAAATAACTTCACACTTATTCTCATCAAGAATACTATTATAAGCTATAGAGAATTTGCCATATCCCATATTTTTTCCATAGACAGAGGAAAAATTACCATAAAAAGAAAGCAATAAAATAAGCAATAAAATAAGCAATAGTAAAACTCTAATTAATTTATTTTTAAATAATTTTCCAAAATAAAAATATGCATTTAGAATAATTAACATACTTAAAAAAACTATGTGAGATGTATATGTAAAACTAGCATATCTATTCGCAATATAAATAAAAAAAACAAGTGTAGATGCAATAATAAGATTAAGATAAATTATTTTTTTATTTTTTATATGCAATGAATAAATCATACTAATGAATAAAAAAATTATTCCTAAATTTTGTCCAAATGGAAACTTTAAAAGATATCCCACATACTGAAAATTTCTTTGTCTAAATGGAGATATAAGTTCTGTTAATATTTTAAAAAAACCAAAATTAATTAATAAAAATATAAGGATTGGTAGCATTGCTAGTACTAATATTATTAAATACATATATCTTACATCTTTTTTATCTATTCCTAAAAAAATAAAAAAGATAGAAATTGCAGGTAAAATAATTAAAGAATTTATATGAATAAAATAATTTAAAATTAATGATAATAAGAATATGACTAAATAAAAAATTCTAAAATCTGGAATAATCCTATTCGTAATTTTTTTAAATTTATTTGAAATATTTATATTATTAGGTTTACTTAATAACTTATATCCAAAATATACAGAAACTAAAAATAATGGAATAAGTAAAGCGTACATCCTTGTATATCTAAATATGTTTATATACCTAAAATAAAAAGTGGCAACAATTGAAGAAAGTATGGATACCTTTTTATTATTTGTAAAAAATTTAGTAAAGAAATAAGATAAAAAAATAAAAAAAATTCCAAAAATAGATGAAACAATTCTAGAAGACCATTCAGAAATACCAAACATCTTATACGATTGTGATATTAATAACGTATGTGGCCAAGCCCTAGTGTAGTGGCAATATTCATCACTTTCTATACATTCTGTAAATTCTCCAGTTTTATTTTTAATCCAATCCCATTTATAAAAAGATCCCTCAAAATAATAACTTGCAGCAGCCCCCACCCCAAGAAATTCATCTTCTTTAAAATCAGATGTTCCTATACCATGAGAATATAGGAATAAAGCAATAATTATTATCAAAATCAAACTAACCGAATACCTCCACCCCTCCCCATACATCCACCTAATAAACGAATATGGCAACCTAGCAATAAATACAAACGGACTAATTGAAATTCTAAAACATCCAATCGTCCAAAACCCAATCATTCTAAAAAAACTTTTTTTTCTATTCTCCCAGCCCCTTCTAAATGCTTCACTTATTTTATACCCAAAATCAAACTTCGCTAACTTTGGAAACTTTTCCTTGAATTCTTTATATCTTTTTTTCTCATTATTTTCCTCTATATCTATTTCATCTTCAATTTCCTTTTCTACTCTATCCCTATTGGCATAAAAAGTTAAAACCCCAAAAGCAATTGAGAGAACTGAGATATAAAATAAATTATTTGTGATTATATCTTTTTTTAGGAATTGATTTAGGGCTATTATAATAAGTGTCAATAAAAAGAAGTGACTAGAGTAATAAACAATTAAAGACTTTTCTCGTTTCTCCTCTGGGATTTCTTTTATTTTTAATACTAAAAAACAAACGTTAATCATTATTACAATAATAAAAAAATAAGAAAGATTCCAAGATTTAGGTAAAAATGACAGATAACTAATAAAAATTAGGAAAATAAAGAATAAATTAAAAGTTAGAGCTAGATGTTTTGATATTTTTAGGAAATCTAGATTTGATATTTTGAAATTCATTATAATGCCAACCTCATGTTTTTTAGATATAATTCATAATCGTCTAATGCTTGAAGTTTAAAATTTGTATTTTGTGAAACATTTACATCTTTAGAATAAAAGAAATTTTCTCCATTTATTTTTAATTTATTATTATCAATAATTATAACGTCTGAAGTAAAAAACCTTTTATCTGCACTTACTGGAAAATTAAACCAATTTTCTCTTTTTTGGGAAACAAAATCAGAATAAATCCATAAATAACCAATATCAACATTAAAAAAATATTCTCCAGATTCAAGCTCTTCCTCATAACGCTTACTTTTCCAATCCTCATCTAAATCAATTGTTTTGGTTATTATCCCGCCCATCTCTATCTTTTGAGCATTGCTGCTTGACCAATAATTAAAACCAATAATTTTACTAGCATATGATTCTGTGTAAAAATCAATATCTCCATAAGGTAAAAAATTTCCAACAATTAAAACTTTATTACTATTAATTTTTATATCTCCAACCATTGAATCTGCATATTTATTATTATCATCTTTTGCAAAATCTATAAAATAAATACTTCGCTCTAGTCCATATATTTCTATTTTAAAATCCTGTCCATCATCTTCAATATTGCTATCTTTTTTATCTCCATCATCCCAATAAGTTTCTTCAAAAATCAAATTATCATTAAAATCTGTAATTGTTACTGTGTATTCATCTCTACCTATGTGCATATTTAGATCTTTTTTTGTAAATTCTAATTCTAGGCTGTCCTCTGCATAAACTGCTAACTTAAGATTATCTCTGAATCCCGTATCTATTTTAGTTTCTGAATTTGTATAATCCTGAATTATTGGAACGCCACCTGAAATTTCGGCGAATGAGTAAATGCTTTTTTGTGGGAAGTTTTCATAGATGAAATTCTCGGCCGTGTCTGAATCTTTATAGGTTTGTTTTTTTAGGTCGGACTTTATCCAGATTTCTTTATTATCAAAAGTTTTTATTTTTTCGTAGTTTGATAAGTCGGGAATTATTAGTTTTTCATTTAGGTAGATATCTGTTCCTTTATTTATTAGGTCTAGTTCTAACTTTGCTGAAGTGTTTTCTTTAATGATTTTTTTTGGGTTAAATACTAATTCGAAGGGTTCGTCTGAGACAAGGAGTCTGGTCCAGGTTTCGTTTATTTTTATTTTATCTGCAAAGACGTCTTTAGTTATGTAAAGGGATTTTAGATTGCTCGTCAGTGAGAGATCGGAAGCCGAGAGTTCGTAAGTTCCGCTTGTATTTATGGGATTATTTGGGAAAACGTTAGCTAGGAGAAGATAGAATGCCACGATTCCTACAAGGAGATAAATTGAGAAGATTATGTAGTTTTCTAGCTTTGGAGGATTTGTTTTTAGTTTTCGTTTAAGTTTTTGGAAAAGAGTTTTGGGGTTTAGGAGGAGAATAAGGGATTTAAGGGAAGATTTTAGTTTTTTTAAGAGGGACTTAAGGAAGGGTTTTTTAGGTTTTTTGGGTTTTATAATTTCTGCCGTTTGTTTAATTTCTAAGGATTGTTTAGATTTTGAGAGTTTGGATTTTTTGGATTTTTTTAGTAGAATTATTAGAAAAGTAAAGATTAGAGCTTCTAGTAAGGTTGAGTAAAAGAGTATAGTTATTGGCTCCATTTTCGTTACTATTATGGAATTATAACGATATTTAAAGTTTATTGCTCTGGAGATTTGGGCGTTTTTTAAGGAATTTGTAGATTAGTTTCCAAAAGAGGGCGAAATATAAGACAAAGAGGATTCCAGCGATTCCTGTGTGGAAAATTCCTATTGCGAAAGTTTTTGATATATATGCTCCAATAATTATTATTAAGCAAATTCTTAGGACGTTTAGTAAAAAGACGCTTACAATTCCTATAATAAAGAAGATTAAAATTTTTAGTTTAGAGAAAAGTTTGAAGTCGTAGAGAACCGAAAAGCAGTAGAGGAAAATAAAGAGAAACATTGAAGAGATTCCTGAGCAGGGTTTGGCTATTCTTACTCTAAAGAGATCTATTCCGACCATTGGAATTTCTCCAGATAAGTCTATTACTGCGTTAAAGGGTATATTTAGAATTGAGTAAACAAGGTTTGAAATTAAGTAACTGAAAAGATACCAAGCGCTATGGAAGAATTGCACGAAGAAATAAATAAATAATGTGAGAAATAAGAAAAGAAGGATTGCTCGTTTCTGGATTTTTCTAATTAAGTCTATTCCGAAAAAAGAGATTATAAGAAATATTAAAATTAAGGCAAGAAAGGCGTATCTTAGGATTACTAAAAGGTAGACGTTTGTTAAAATATCAAAGTTTTTTTCTATTGCGTTTGTAAAGAATAAGTAAGAGATGAAGTTGGCGAGGGCTAGGGCGGCGAAAGCGAAAGAGGAAAGGTAGTCGTTTGTATATTTTTTTACGTTTAGTATTTTTTCTTTGTAGATTACGAATATTAAAATTAAGCTTGCTAGAACGGCTGAGAATAAGTCTACTATGATAAAGAGTTTTGGTAAGTTGGAAAGGATGAAGTTTTCTGAGGAATTATTTGCTAGGATTAGTTGGATTATGGCTATGGAAATAATTAGTAAGAAGGATTTAATTAAAAGATTCTTGAAGCCTTTTTTGAATTTATTATTCATGGAAGAAGTTGTTTCTAGTGATATTTAAATTAATCTTTTAAGAATTATTCTCGTCTAACAATGAAGAAAATTGAAAGGCAAGCAAGCAAAGTTCCTATTCCAATTATTGTTTTAAATTCTGGGATAATTGCCACGTTTACAACAGCGAATTTTATTGAAGCTTTTAATTGTTGAACAACTCCCGTATCACTTCCAAAATATCCATCCTTCTCTGCAACAACCGATACAACTGAACCCTCGCCACAAGCTGAAACATTATACTCTACATCATAAGTCCCATAAGAATCTGTTATTGCATTCTCATTATAACCATTACAGGTAACAATTATATCTGCTCCCACAATCGGTGAATTGCTCTCACTATCATAAACTTCACCAACAATAAATGTTTCTGAACTAACCAAGCCTAAACTAGAAAATAAAAATATACCTAAAATAAATAAAGTTATCACACTCGTCCCTTTTTTCATAAACTACACAAGAATATTTAGTTTAAAAACTTTGTTGCCAAATAGTTTAACAATCCCAGACTTTCAAATCGACTTCATCCCAAATTAAATCGCATCCGTTTGTTAAATTGTCGTGAAATTCTAGTTGATCTTTTTTTAGTTTACTTACGCTAAAGCCGTCGGCAAATAGATAATATCCGTCCTCTGGTTTTTTGATTAAAATTTTTGCTCCGGAATATTTGTCAACTAGTTCTCCACTTTTATTTATACTTATTTGATCGTGTCCTAATCCATTCATGCTAAAAGGTAAAACGTAATCTGGTTTTTTAAAATACCATTCGAAGTCGGAAGAGAAATAAGTTATCATTGGTTTTTCTGTTAAATTTAAGTTTACGTTTTTATAATCAGTGTAGGGGGAAGAGTAATCGTTGAAGTTGTTATCTATTGGTAAAATTATGTTCGTTGCATTGTAAGTTAAAAATAAGTTTGATGGAATTATAATTAAAAGAAAGACTGAAATCCAGATTAGTTTTCCATATTTGTCGATTAGAAAAGAGAAGAGAACGGCGGTGTAGAGAATTAGAAGAAATACGAAGAAGTAGGCGTATCTAAAAGCGAAGACGGGGAGGGTGAAAATTCCGAGGAGGGTGGCGAGGGCGGGGATTAGTAGTAGTAACGTTAGTTCTTTTTTCTTGAAGAGTCCAATAATTAGTCCTAGAGCTGAAAAAAGCAGAAGATAGAGGAAATTCATGCTAAATAAAAAATAATCTTCTGCGTAGTTTTTGAAAACTCCAGCAGAGCCAGATGAAAGCCCAACTGCTCCAAAGAATTTCTTAATTAACGGCAACATTGGAACTATTGAAAAATATTTTAATTTTCCCTTATAGAAATATAAAATATAAAATATAAAAACAGGTGCCAAAACTAATCCTTCTATTTGAACGCTAATACAAAGAAGCATTAAAACTAAAGAAAGATAAAATAATTTTTTGTTCTTTTTTCCTTTATATAAAAAGTACAACGAAGAGAAAAATAGCAGTTGAAATAATTGGTAGAATCTTGCCTGTCTTGAGAAAAATACTTCTAAGTAAAATACGCTTGTTAATAACGCCGAAATAATTCCACAATTTTTAGAATATTCGTTTCCTACAAAGAATATTAAGATAATTGTTAGAAGTCCGAAAATTACTGAGGGAAGTCTTGCATTAAAGTCGTTTACGCCGAATAAGAAAAAAAACGCTTGAGAGTAGTGGAATAAGTAAGCTCTGGAATAAAGTAGCCCCGAATCAAAAATTGGCAAACCTTTTTCTAGAATTAGCTTTGATGACATAGAACTTGTAGCTTCGTCGACCCAAAGAGTTGGAATTCCTAGAGAATATATCCTAATAAAAAACGCAAATATTAAAATTAAAATTAATGCTACAATTCGCCAATCTATTTTTTTAAAATCTAGCTTCATTAAAATTATAAAATGTTACAGAATTTAAGGTTTTCTGCTTTGAATACTTTGGGAACAACCTGCAATGCGACCAAAGCTTCTACTCGATCTTATAAAATTATATCTAATTATTTCTAAACTTTCTCCATAATCTCCAGTATTTATTCTGTTTTCTCTTTCATATCTTTCAAGATTGTTCTCTCTTTCACAAGTTTCATCCAAAAGCTCTAAGAGTTTTTCTCTTTTTTCTTCTGAAATATCTAATTTTCTTATCTCTTTATCTCTTCTTTCAATTATTTTATAGAATCTTTCTTCTCTATATTTAATCATAAATATTCTTGGAAAATAAATTTATAAATATATTGCTTCTAAGTTATCTAATATATTATTTTAAACCCAAAATTATTTTAAAGAGAGCGACTTAGTTAATACTGAGGGAAAATTAAAATGGTAAAACCGAGAGATCAAACGAGGGAAGAAATGGCGGCAGAAGGATACGTTGATACTGATTCTAGTGATGTGAAAATTACTACAAACGTAGAGGCGAAAAATCTGGTGCCGTTAGCTGACACTGCAAAAAAGACTATAACTAAGGAAGTTTTAAGTAGAGTTCCAAGAGAGTCAATTATTTCAAGATCTATTATGAAAGAAAGCTCTCGTCCTAGTCGTTATGATTTAGAAACGATTGAGAGTTCCGGAAGTGGAGCAAATGCCTCGAGAGGAAGAAAAAAAGTTTCAAGAAAGAAAGTTGGAAGGAAAAAAGTTTCAAAAAAGAAGGTCGTTAGAAAGACTCGAGCGTCTGCTGTGAAAGATCTGAATTTTGTTCCGCCGAAGATTTTGTTGAAGAAGAATGGATATGAGCTGGTTATAACCGAGAAGCCGCAGGCCGCTTTAAAGATTGCTTCGTCATTAGGAAAAGCTACTGCTAGAAATTTAAACAAAGTTCCATATTATGAAGTTGATCGGGATGGTAAGAAAATTATAGTTGCTTGTGCTGTTGGGCATTTATTTACGTTAAAGCAAAAGTCTGGCGGAAGTGAGTTTCCCGTATTTGATATAGATTGGGTTCCGAATTATATGGCTAGAAAAAAAGATTTTACAAAAAGGTATTATAGCACATTATTATCTTTAGCTAAAAATGCTGGAGAGTTGACTGTGGCTACGGATTTTGACGTCGAAGGAGAAGTTATTGGAATGAACGTCGTTAGATTTATTTGCAATCAAAAAGACGCTAACAGAATGAAGTTTTCGACTTTAACAAAGGATGAATTAAATGAAGCTTATGAAAAAAAATCAAAGACATTAAATTGGGGGCAGGGAATTGCTGGAGAGACAAGGCATTATTTGGATTGGTTTTATGGAATAAACTTGTCTCGTGCGTTAATGAGTGCGATAAAAACTACTGGAAAATTTAAAATAATGTCGATTGGTCGAGTTCAAGGCCCGGCGTTAAAATTAATCGTGGAAAAAGAAAGAGAAATTCAAAAGTTTATTCCAGTTCCGTATTGGCAAGTTTTTATAAAAGTTAAACAAAATAGGACTAAGTTGGAGCTTAAATACATAAAAGATATATATGAAGAATCTGAACTTTCTAAATTTGAAAACCTGATAGGACAAAGCGCCGAAGCTCAAACTACTAAAACGCAAAATATACTTCCTCCGAATCCTCCGTTTAATTTGACATCATTACAACTTGAAGGTTATAAATTTTATGGAATGAAGCCAGCAAGGACTCTAAAAGCCGCACAATCTCTTTATTTAGCTGGATTAATTTCATACCCAAGAACTTCTTCGGAAAAATTACCAAAATCACTTGACTACTTGAAGATATTAAAAAAAGTTGCCAAACAATTTGGGGCTGAAAAACTGATTACAAAAACTGAGCCTATTGAAGGTAAAAAGACTGATCCTGCGCATCCGTCAATTCATCCTACTGGAAATTTTGCTATTTTATCTAACGATGAAGAGAAAATATATAATTTAATTGCAAAAAGATTTCTTGCTCTTTTCTGTGACGACGCCATAATTGATAAAAAGAAAGTTACTGCCAAAACTCAAGATAATCTTACTTTTACAGCTAATGGCTCCGGAATAAATAAAAGTGGATGGCTTTCTATTTATCCACATAAACTAAAGGAAGTTGAAATTCCAGACCTAAATGGAGAGGTTGAAATAATTGATAAAAAAACCGAAGCAAAAGAAACAAAAGCTCCGAATAGATTTTCTCCAGCTTCTATACTTTCACAATTAGAGAAAAGGAATCTTGGAACGAAAGCGACTCGAGCTAATATACTTGAAACTCTTTACGACAGAGGATATGTCGAAGGAACCCAAATAAGAGCCACACCTTTTGGAATATCCTTAATTGATACTTTAGAAAAACATTCTCCAATAATTATAGATGAAAAATTAACTAGAGATTTTGAAAATAATATGGAAGAAATAACTAAGGCTAAAACAGGACTGGTAGAGAAAAAAAATAAAGTTACGGAAAAAGCAGAAGAAACAATAATTGGAATATCCAAGGAATTTGCAAAAAAAGAAAAAATAATTGGTCAGGAGCTACTTGCCGCAAGAGATGAGCAAATAAAAGAAGAACGAGAAAAAAATACATTGAGCACTTGCCCCGTATGTAATTCTGGTAATTTGAAAATAACCTATTCACCTAAAAATCGGAAATTCTTTATTGCGTGTAGTGCTTATCCTAAATGTAAAAATACTTATTCACTTCCCCCAAAGGGCACAATAAAAAAATACGAAGGCAAAACTTGCGAGAAATGCGGATTTCCGTTATTAATGTCTTTACAAAAAGGAAAGAAACCTTGGATATTTTGCTTTAATCGAAGCTGTGAAACTAATGCATCTTGGGCAAAAAAAGAATAATTCTTATTAAATATATTAAAAAAACTATAAAATTATTTGAAAATCTCCGATTTCTTTTTTAACTAATTCAAAAACCTTCGGACTAACTAAAATATTTTCTTTTGATTTTTGCTCTTCAACTGCTTCTGTTATTTCGGCTACACCCGCTTTAGAAATTTTATCTGTTATTTTTATTACATTACTTCCTCGAATTAAAAAACTTTTACCTTCGTAATTAAATAATTCTGCAACTTGCTTTTTTCCTTCTATTTCATAAGATATTGTCATTTTATTTTTATCTGCTAAAATTAAATCGCATCTTTGGGCATATTCCATTAAATCATTTATTAATAATGCTGATAACTTTCTTGCATCATTTGCTTTTTTAAGATTGGTCTTGTTTTTCTTTGAAGCCTCTTTTGCATCAATTATTACATTTAACATTCTTGCATGCTGGTTTGTGAACTTTCCAGTTTTTACGAAATCCTTATTGAAAGATTCTACAACTGCAACTTGAGATTTTTTTCCAGTAATATTTTTTAATAACTTAAATGCGTCGTCATAGAGTTGATTTATAGTTTTTTTCTGAGCTCTTTTTTCTATCTCTACTCTTAATTCTTTTAATCTTTTAAGATAATCTTCGACATTTTTAAGAAGCCTATCTATTTCTTTTCCAGAAATTTCTTTAACTTTTTCATGCTCATAATCCTTGTAATACTTGATTATTTCTTCAATTATTTTTACATATTTCATTTCAAGCATTTTTTCTTCAGTTACAAAAACTCTTTTTAATTCGGAAACTGTTTGTTTTGGAGTTGGCGGAGCAAGTCCGTGAAGCATTAAAATTCCTTGAGTTGGAGTTAACATTCCCCAATAAATATCGTGAACTAAAATATCTAAAAGTGTTCTTTTGGCTCTTGCAACAGTTTTATCTCCAGTTGACATAAATACATCAATTGCTTCCGGAGAGGGTTTTAGTTTTCCCATTTTAAGAAGTGCCTTCCATGGTAGGAATGTTCCTCTATCGTAAAGTGGAACTCCATCACGAATAAAAGTAAACATTACTGGATGTGCGTCTTTTACACTTTCCCAAAAATCAGTAAGTAAATATGGTTGAACATTTAAAATATTTCTTTTAACTCCTGCAAGTGCACTTGCCTCATCAATATATTTAAAAATAATTCCTCTAAGTCTTTCTTTTAATTCCAAACGTGGCATTTGCTTTACGTCAGTATCATTTATTATTACAAAAACATCTACGTCGCTTGTTGCTGTTGCATCTCCACGAACAAGGCTTCCTGCAATAACATAACTAACAACATATTTTTCGAACTTTTGTAAAACTAAAGATTTGTGAATTTCTGCAACTCTTAATCCGCTCAAAAAACCTGTATCAAAAATTGGATAACTCATTGCTATTGCTGCAGTTAAATCGAATTTTGAATCCATACAATTTTCCCAAACGTCTACTGGTGTTTTTACTTGAAGCCAGATTTTTTCTTCTATTTTCATCTCGTCTATTTTTTTTATTAATTCTGAACTTATTTTTTTTATATTTTTAAATTCCGCTTCTGGAACTATCATATAAAGATGAATATATTTTTCAGTTTCTTTTGGAACTTCTTCTTCTTTTACCAGCATTGGAATAGATTGTGGAGGCAAAACACTTAAGCTTTGAGTGAATTTATATTTTTTTAAAATGTAATTTTTTAATTTATCTAGACTTTTTTTAGTCTTGTCCATTTTATTTTGTGATTCAGAAGTTTGTTGAGGGATAACAGATTTTGGAGAATAATTATTAAGTTGCATCCCTGGGATTTCTTGAGGTAATTCGCTACTCATGTATTAAATATGGAAAATTGTTTTATAAATGTTGTTACATTAATAAGATTCAAATATCTAAAACATAGCTTCATCTTCTTCAAAAACTTCGCATTCTTGATTCTCTCTATATTCACTCCATTCTTTAGCTTCTTCGGAGCCTTCCCCCTTTTCCCAATTGAAATAATTTCCGCATAACTCCTCCTCTTTAATACTTTCTTGATCTTTTTCTGATAACGCCACCCTTAACTCATCTGACTCTTTCAAGAAATTCTCCAAGGATGGTCTTGCTTTTTTTGTCCAATCCCCTTCATCTTTTAGCTGTAATTCTAAAAAAGGAAATGGCTTAATTTTATTATTTCTGCCATTAATGGTTGCTCCTTTTACTATATATTTTTTTGGATCTTTAAAATCTAGTGTGTCTAAATGCATAGACTTAATCATATTTTCTGGGTCTCTTAGGAATTCTCTTAGAAAAACAGCAGAAATTGTTTGGACTGAAACATGAGCATATCCTCTTGCTTGGCATTTTTCCTTTGGTCTATATTCAATTAACTTCATTGGTAGCCCATTACTTGATAGAATCTTTTTTTCTTCTGTATAAAATTGCAATGGAATCGCTAATGGTACCTTTATTCCAAATAAAATATTTTTCCTAAATCTTTCTATATATTTACTTCTTGTTAAATCTCCTTTTCTTATTCCTTCTATGTCGTGAGAGAAAAATACAAAATCTACCCTTCTTCCATTATTCTGTAATTGGTATGACGCGTATCCTGCCATCTGTTCCCTTCTGAGTTTTAACTGGTCTGAATCTTTACATGATTTTACTTCAGTTATTCCTCCATTTTCGGAAATTAAATCTGGCATAAAGCTATAACTTCTATCTTCTTCTTTGAATTTTCCACCGGCATGATGTCCATACCCTGAAGAAATAAGATTAGCCATTATTTCAAAACAAAATCCACTAAATGGTATAATTTTTCCTTCTACTGGTTCTGACTCTATTAAATCTAATTGAATTGGGACATGTGCGTTTTTCTTTTTTAATTTATATGGCTTTGAATATTCTTCCTTAACTGAATATAATAAATCTCTTGTAACTTTCTTCATTAATCTTTTTTGAGTAGATGTTTTATAAGTATTGTAGTCTACTGATAGGTATTTTAAGAAAGTTTTTGGAAGATAAAAAATTTTACTTCTAAAAGAATATCCTCCCACAAAGCATTAAAACAAAAAATCAAATGTACCTATCGATTCAAATAATCTTCTAGAATTTTTATAGTATCTAACACCAAATACTTAATGAAAAATCTCAAAACCTAAAAAATATTTAGAGATTAATTTAATTATATAATTATACAGTAGTAACAAATAGGAAGATTTAAAAAGCAAAAAAGCATCTAATAATATGATAAATGATTACCTGGCAAAAACATCCGGAAAGAGTGAATATAGAGTAGTTGATACAGGATTGGATGCTCCCGGAAGATGGTTAATTGAAAGAAAAGGAGAATTTCAATATATTAGGGGTTTTATTCCGCCAGTACTTGGAGATTCTTCAGCTGATATTAAAGAAGAAGATTTTGAAGGAAGAAGAGTCGTAGCAACAAGAGATTTGAGTCCTATTACTTCAAATTCTCGAACATTAATTACTTCTAACGTTGACTCACTTGACAAAAGAACTTTGTATAAAGAATAATTCTTAATTACTTTAATAAAGTCATATAATAATATAAAAAATATATAAGCTACGATTATAAATTTTAAAACAATTAAAAAAGCGTAAATGAGTTCTTATGTTTTATCAGAATTTTTCAAATCCTAAAATAGCGCGGGTGGGATTTGAACCTCACGACCTCCGGGTTATGGGCCCGACGAGCACTCCAGACTGCTCCACCGCGCTATGATAAATATTGGACACCGAAAAGCTTTTTAAAATGTTCGATTAGAATTATAATTATATACTTTAAAGTTCTAAGGTGGGATTTGAACCTCTAACTCGTTCCCACGTTTTTTAACTCTACTCCAAATCTTGATAATTTCCACTCCAAAAAAACATAAAAACTCTACTCGGTCATTGAAAAGTCAATACTATAATCGCTGAAAAAATTACCGCTTTTTAATAACCTCGCAACCCCTCGGGTTATGGGCCTGACGGAAACGTTAGACTGCTCCACCGCGCTATGATAAATATTGGACACCGAAAAGCTTTTTAAAATGTTCGATTAGAATTATAATTATATATTTTAAAGTTCTAAGGTGGGATTTAGAAATTAAACTTTGACTTCCATGCTATAAACAAATACTTTATCATAAGGAATTGACCAACTTGAAGATTCTTTTATTGTGGCGTTTTCCCATATTTTTCTGAATAGTCTAATTGAATTTCCATGTGCAGAAATTGCAACATTTACTTTTTCTTTTTTAATAAATTTCTTTAAATTCTTGCTAAACTTTTTTACTCTTTTTTCTACCATCTTAAAACTCTCGCCGTTCGGAGGTGGAGTATTCCAACCTCTATGAATTATATTGTATTCTTTTTCACCAAAAAACTTCGCAGCTTTTTTTCTATCTTCTTGAGATAAATTTTCCAAAGCATCTCCTTCTAGTCTCAAATTAACAGCTCTATTTCCAACTTTTTCTATAAATTTTTTATGAGTGGTTCCTTCTAAATCTCCGTAACTTCTTTCAATCATTCTATTTGCAGTAATTAATTCTTCACATTCTGGATGAAATTTTAAAACTTCTTTTAATGTATCTTTTGATCTACTTAATTTAGTCTGAAAAGCTATATCAATTTTTTTATTTTTTAATTTCTCGGCAACAGTTTTTGCATTTTCAATTCCACGAGCTGTAAGTTTTGCATCTTTCCATCCAGTAAAAATTCCCTTTTCGTTATAAGTTGTTTTTCCGTGTCTGAATAAATAAATATAAAACTTTTTTTTCACACCCTTTTTCATATTTTAAAATAATATGCAGACTTAATAAATCTTACCAAATTGTATTCGTGACTATAATTATATAATAAAAAAATTCATATATTTGGAGGTATTTACGGAAAAAAATTGGCTTGATTGAGTTGCGATAATAATTGCTATAATTAGTGATTTAAATTAGGAAATTATTGGAATTTGTAAAATAAATTTGACAAAGAAAGCTTCCGAACCGCTTACTTAGATTATAACTTTTATTTATGTAATAATTGGACTTGCTGGATTGTATTTAATATATTACTCAATACAGGATTATTAAAAATATTTTGAATTTAATTTAATTTAGATAAATCTGAAAAAGTTAATTCTGACATAGATTCTATCGTTTTTGTTAAAAGATTTTTTACGTTTGAAATATTTTTTTTGAATACTTTTTCAATAGAATCCCAGCTAACAGTTTCTTCTTCTGGCTTCCAGCAATCATAATCTGTAGACATCGCTATTGAAGCGTAAGGTAAATCTGCTTCATTTGCTAAAGCAACTTCTGGAGCAGTTGACATATTTACTGTATGGGCTCCCCACATTTGAAACATTCTACTTTCTGCAATAGTTGAAAACCTTGGGCCTTCAATTGTTACAACCGTTCCTCTTTTGTGAAAATTAAAATTTAATTCCTTACAATTTTTAACCAATTCTTCTCTAAGTTTTTTATCAAAAGGCCATGCCATTGAAGTATGAACTGGTCCGTTTGAAAATTTATCATAAAATGTGCTTGTTCTTTGCTTTGTAAAATCTATGAAATTATCTAAAATTACAAAATCTCCTGGCTTTATATTTTCTTTTAAAGACCCAACTGCAGTAGTTGCTAAAACGTGAGTACACCCCTTTTCTTTTAATGCATAAATATTTGCTCTATTGTTTATATTAGTTGGAGTTATCTCGTGATTTTTCCCATGTCTAAATAATGCAACCACCTCCACTCCTTTTATTTTTCCGCATATTAATGGAGAAGATGGTTTACCCAGAGGTGTCTCAACTTCAATGATTCTAGGGTTTTCTATTAAATCTAAGTCGTCTAAGCCAGAACCTCCAATTATACCAATTTTCATATTTATAGGTCAGTAAATATCTTTAAAAGTATTTTCGCACTAGAAACTCTATGTTAAAACCAAAAAAAGGAGAAATTAGAAAACCCACTAAAACACTTTCGGGAATTACGCCTGTGGCGATTATGCTTCCTCCGAGAAAATGTAAACATGGAGAATGCACTTATTGTCCGAATCTAGATGTTCCTCAGAGCTATACCCCAAAAAGTCCTGTTGTTATGCGTGCGAGAGAAGTTGGATATAGTGCATATAAACAAGTTATCGCAAGACTTCATGCCTTTGAGGTTATGAATCATCCAACAGAAAAAATAGAAATAATAATTATGGGCGGAACTTTTACGGAATATCCAAAAAAATTTCAAGATACTTTTATTAAAGAAATATATGACGGATTAAATAAAAAAATATCCAAAACATTAGAATTGGCGCAAAAGAAAAATGAAAAAGCTAAACATAGATGTGTTGCACTTTGTATTGAGACTAGGCCAGATAGGGTGACAAGAAATGATATAAAAAAAATGAGAGGTTGGGGAGCTACTCGAGTGGAATTGGGTGTGCAAATTATTGATAACAAAATATATAAAAAAGTTTGCAGGGGGCACGAAGTTAAAGATGTAATTGATGCTACAAAAAGATTAAAAAATGCTGGATTTAAAATTGGATATCACATAATGCCAGGACTTCCAGGGTCAACCCCCGAACATGATATAAGATTATTTAAAG
>Ga0222658_1000608_pt1 | contig 18873 bp, 32 predicted proteins | sample AntAcemetagen476_FD_179830 | JGI IMG/M metagenome (GOLD analysis project Ga0222658, IMG submission 179830) | Saline water microbial communities from Ace Lake, Antarctica - #476 | ecosystem: Environmental > Aquatic > Non-marine Saline and Alkaline > Saline | place: Antarctica: Ace Lake... | reverse complement strand
ATGGAAGATAAAAAAGAAACTAAAATTATTATATTGATATTCACAATCGCATTTATCGTGATAGTCTTTGGCTTATATTTAGTATCATGATTTTATTATTAGTTATATTTATATTTTCAATGTTAGGTCAGTTAATATTATTTAGTGAAAAGGAGAATGAGAAAAATGAGTGAGATAAATAAAAGTAAAATTAGCAATATGAAACATGACGCTAAACTTTCAGTCGAAAAGCAAGAACACCCTAACGGCTATGTTCACGCCTATGTGAAAGGTGTTAAGCAATTCTTTCCGTTAGACAGTGTCGAGATACATGGTTTATCAAGTGTAGTTGGGAAGATTACAACGATTGGTGATTTAGTTCAAAGAGTTGTTGATCAAGATGTTAGAATTGATAAGTTAGTTGAAATTAATATTCAAATGAATACAAATATTGAGAAAAATACAAAGGAGATAAAGAGATGGATTGGATAACAGAAACATGGGCACAAATTACACAATTAGGTATTAGTGGTGGGACGATTGTATTGTTAGCATATAACACATTCGTTTCTACAAGATTGGGAAGCAAGAGAGTTGATAAGTTGCTCGACTTTACGACAGTTGCACATAGGACTTTCACAGATGTAAGTAATATCATCAAAAATAGTCTTGAAGCATTTAAGAGTGAACTCATAGCGACAGTGGTTAGACCTTTACAAGTCCAAATCAAAACCGAACAAGATGATAAGGTGTTTTGGCAGAATATTGCAGTGTCAGCACTTGCAGTTGCGAATGTTCCTGTAAACCAAAAACAAGCAATGTATGACTTCGCTAAAAAGGCTACCTCGATTTCAGCCGAAGCATTTAAGGTTTTGGAACAGTCTATCGCAAATGATATTAAGGCTACTCAAGAAATAACTCAACAATCAAGTGATTTATCAAACGCTTTGAATGAGGTGTAATATTATGACGGACAATAATATAGTTACTAAAAAAGTCCGTAAAGTTCCGTCAGACTATTTGTATGTCAATAAGAAGAATACGAAAGTTAAGATGAAAGGTGTTCCTAAACTTTTAGGATTGTCAGGGTTTGTAGTTCAAGCAGGCATACCTTTTGGTTACATGGCATATCGCTATGACTTGTTCACATTTCAAGAAATGAGATACGCTATCACAGGTTGGGGTGTTGTCTTTGCTACAGCAATGTTACTCACATTTCGCACTCAAATCAAGAAAGCAATCGTAGAGGCAGAGGGGAGTTTAGGCACGACTTATCAACGTTCAAAGTTAGGTAATACAATGGTAATACTTACGATTGTTGTATTGTTGACTAATTATTTCGTTGAGGCTTTCGCTATACTTTTCATGGTAGTCGCAGTTTCGACTTATAGTTCACTGTTAATTTACAAACCATACGATAAGGTCGCAACCTTACAAAAAGATATGCAAGCCGAGTTGAAACGTAGGAATGTTACGGACGAGTTAAATAATATTAAAAAAGTATAACAAAAAAAGGGCATTTAATTTAGCCCTTTTCTTTTTTGTTATTTTGTTGTTTATATTAGTAATGCTCTTAAATCGCCATAACGAATGAACGTTCTCGTATCAACCTTTACAACCACGTAACACGCTGTAAGGTTCAAGTCCTCGTATAACACCCTCACAGTGTCATATAACTCGTAGTTTGGGGATAGCATAGGTAATGTTCCATAAGTTACTAAAACATCATCTTGCAACCTTTGAGTGCTATATATCCAATCGTTTTCTGGTATAGTTTTCCACTTTAGAGTGCTAACACCGTAAACCATAATTGGTGTAGTTTTGGACACGATTGTGTAATTGCCAAACATTCCGTATGTTACTTGGCTTGTGAGGGCTACGACTTCAAGGTCTAATACTTCGCTAATATCGTAATATCTCAAACCACTTAAATTATAATTAACGTATGGAACGTAAAACTCTTTGATAACCGTATTGCTATTGCTATCAATCTCATAGTAAGTTGACACTAAAATATAATCGTTATCATGTGAACTATCGGTGAAGTCCACCGAACACGAAGATAGCATAACCATAAATATGACAATCATTAAAATCGTAAATAGTTTCTTCATATGATTTTATTCTCCTTTATTTAATTTAGCACGTTTTTTAGAGTAGTTATTTAATGTTGATACTCTTTCAGACATTGCTTTTTTTGATGTTGCATTAAACATATCTTGAGATTGCAACCACATCAACGCACCACTTATAAGCACTATTGCTGCTTTTGTAAGGAATTGAAACCATGCCGAGCCACCCTTATCCCACTCTCCACCTAATGGCACGATAATAGCCAAGAAGAATGACATAAATATAAAGCCTGGAATTGTGTATTTCATAAATATTTTTCTTGAGTTCTTTTGATAGTCTGGTGTGTTATCATCATTTTTAGTTGCTACATACCCATTACACAATATGGTTCTCGATACCTTGTGATACTTAACCTTAATTGTATCAATGTTACTTAATACCCAATCACTTGTAATTGTCTTGAGTATTCTCGTAATCTTGGAGTTTACACGCTTTTGTTTTCTACCCCAACGATTTTTACGCCATAATCTAAATGTGAAATCCCACTTAAACCACTTTTTCACTTCTATATCACTTGACATTATAAACGGTTCAGTGTCAAGATTTTGCTTATCAATGTCTTTAACGTAAGGCAAGATATTAGTGATTCTATGTTTATTAGCAATCTTGAGTATTTTACGCTTTTGCTTGTTTATCCATGCACGTTTTTTTCGGTTGAAGTTATCAATTTCAGCGTCTTCTTCAATGTATGGAGTTTCAAAGTCATCATCAACAAACACTTGTAATTCTTCATTGAGTTTTTCATAGTTTGTATCAGTTTTTTCGTGATGAACCATTCTTGTCATGTATATCCATATTCTTGCAAACCACGAGGCACTTTGAATTAAACCGTAGCTTATCCAAAAGGTTGAAGTTGCGTAGATACTCCAATTCCAATCAGGAGATAAAAGTTCTGACAGTCCAATAATCGTAAGTGTCATTAGTCCTAATAAAACGTTCATCAATATTTCGCCAATGATTGAATATCTTAATTTTTTCTCTTTATCAGTTATGCCTAAGGATTTATCCTTTAACCTTTTGAATTCAGTTTCTTCTTGTGTTTGTTGTGCCTTTTGTAATTCTTGCTTAATGTAATCATCACTATTTGGTTGTTGTTGCATATTTTAGCACGCACCCTTTCTTCTTTAATTTATGCTACGAGGTTAGCGGTTTCTTCACTTGCTTCTTGTATCGGTTGTTGTTCCTCAATCTTCATTTCAAATGTAATACTTGCAAGGTCAAGGAATGGTTCAAAATATACCCAATCATAAGTGTATGTTACTCTCTCAATTTCCTTGTTGATTTTTTCTTTGATATGAAAATTTATTTTCTTGATCAAATCATCAATATACTTCATATTTGACTTATGACTGTCAACACGATTTTCCTTTGACTTCACTTCGTTATCAAATCTAACTAACCGTTCTTCAATTCTCTTTACGAGTTCAATATTTAGATTGTATTTCATTTCTACCGAAATATCCTTAAGTAACCTAAAGTCAATATCTAATCTCGCTACCTCACCTTGTAGTGCTTCCATAGGCGCTCTATCACGAGCCTTGAAGTTGTTTATCGCAACAATGATAGATTGTATCGCTTGTGCTTGGTTAATCGTTACACCCTCAACAATTACTTCATATTCCATAACCTTACTTGCTTTCTTTTTGTCCATTTTTTATTTCTCCTTTTGGTTTAGTTACTTTTATTTTTTCTTGGGCGTTTTCACCAAGTATATCTAATCTCTCAACATTCTTGTCAAGTATCAATACCTTAAACTCGTTGCCTAAATGTTCTTCCAATTTCTTAGCATTTGCTATACATTCATCAGTCTTAAGTCTATTCTTCGTTGTGATTACTAATATTTGTTTTTCCATAATTTAGTTCTCCTTTTACCCTTTCTCTACTGCTTGTTTAATGTATTTAAGTGTTTGATGTTCTGTAAAATCTTGCATTGTGTTTTCAGTGAACCTTACAAAATCGAGGTATGGCACTTTATCTTCACACAATTTCAAGGTTGGCAAGTTCTCGGTATGTTCTTTTGAGGGCAACCAATTCTTGTCATAGAATAGATTTTGATAGGTAGCGTTTATCGTATGAGATGTAGTTATACCCCTATTATAAATAAATGCTTGTCTTAATAATTGATTTGCGACATTCATAACCTCAAAGTCTTTCGACTTGCTTTCCTTAACCCAAACCCCATAAGATGTGATGATGTTACCTCTTTCATGGTCTTTCGTGTATGTTACCACAACCGTAGGGTTCTCAAAGTCATAAGCGTAAATATCAAGTATGTAACGTTCCAATTTTGATTGACTTCCTTTCTCTATGCAAATGCCCTTTTCCCATAATCTCTAACATTCTCTTGTTTCTTGATGACTTATTTAGGTTTTCACTTACGAATGGTATCGCATTATGCACTATAACACTACTTTTAAGCGATTGCTCGAGTTTTTCTTGTATGCGTGATAGATTTATGCCAAATATGTCAAAATGCTCTAAAACGTTGATTATGAGCGTTTCATAGGGTTTCTCGGAATACAATATAACCTTATCTCGAACATAATCGTGTTCAATGTAATCAAATATTAAGATTGCTACAATGTTATTTGCCCTACTTACCGAAGTATCAGAAATCATCATAAGGTATTCGTTGTGATTTTGTTTCTCTTTTTCCATTCTAATCTCTCCCTATTTGTAGTCTTGTATGTGCTACGCCCTCGCCCAATATGACTGCGTTTGCTACATGTATATCTTTGATAAGTTTATCATATTCTTGTGCAATTTTTATCTTCGCACTTGGGCTTGCCTCTCTACCGTTTAATACTCTCTTATTCGTAATTCTCAACTCCCAACCGTATGTCCTAAACTCGTAATACATGATTGTCGGTTTGTGTTCTATGCAAGTAAGTCTTATGATTGTTTTGACTTGCACGATACGTTCAATCTCTAACTTATTTACATGCGATAAGTCGAGTAAATGTGTGATTACCGTTGTCGGTTTGTATTCATCAATTAAGTAATTTATGTGTCCTTTAATTTCGAGTAACCGCTCATTTTCACTCTTACCACCTATTTGCATTGTTCCCCAACTCTTAAGCCTTATATCATCAAATATCGCATACGAAATAACATAGGCTGTCTTATCTATCGCAAGGTATCTCATACCTATACCACCTTTTTAACCTTTACTGTTGATAGCGTTTCAAGTTGCGTGATTACACCTTTTTTAATCACATCTTGCAAGTTCGTGTTGTAGTATAGATTGTTTTCGGTTTCAGCCATTCTTACCGTTACCACGATATTCTCTAATGCCCATGCTTTGTCATCTCCGTTGAATAAATCAAGTATCTTCTTCATTGTGATAGGTTGCTGTATCGTAGTTTCTACCACTTCAACACCGTTAATTTTATCATGAATGTCTGCAAGTTCGCAAGCCTCTATGATTTGTCTTTCGAGTGTTTTCTCATAATTTCCATACACTACAAGTTCTTGCCTCACATCTTTAAGTTTATTGGTTGTTTCCTCGAGATGTTTAATCGTGCTTTCCTTAAAATCGTTTTTTATTGAGTTCATTCTTTCACCTCATAGTTAAATATATTTTCTTTTTCTATATTTACTTCTATTTTTTTCATTCTTGAACCTACAAAATATCCATTGCTATTGTTGTTTTCCAAATGTTCAAATATAATATCGTTAGGTAATATATCCTTGCAAAAATAAGAATTGTTAAAACTCGCAGTATTTCCATCAAAACTCACTTTTTTATCAACAATCAATAGTTGTAGTTTTTTACCAAGAAAGAAGTTTCCAATTTCTTGATAATTCAATATAGGTAAACCTAATATCATAGCAAATGGTTTGTCTAATTTATATAATCTTTCCAACACCTCAAGTTTTCTTGTGAATGGTGGATTGCTAATAATATAGTCATAGTGTTCTTTCGGTTCGTATTTAAAGAAGTCTTGACCTAACCATATATGAGAATAAATAACATTGTATCCACTCTCCTTTAATAATATTACGAACTCGCTATCTTCTGTATCAAAAGGACACCATATTGTAGAGTTTGGCTTAATGTATTTCATAATAGGTTCAACCAATATTTTTGGTGTATAGTATTCATCTTTTTCATTGAACGAATTGACTTTAAGCCAATTACTCATTTCTTTCATTTTGTTACCTCATCGTGTATGTTGCCTATGACTTCAAGTTCACTCCATAATTCATATGTTGATGGCTTTTTAATCAACTTATCAACTCTATAATTGTATAAATACAAATCTTCACTATCTTCCCAAATATCAATTAAATGCCAACCACCAAGATAAAAACTTATTTTATATTTTTTACCATTAAGCAAAACAATATCATTATCATATAAATCAATTACACCATTCTTATCTTTTAGTCCTGTGTATTGTTCTAAAACTAAAACTGATAGTATAGTACAAGTGTCGTTGTCTTGATCTACAAATTGTATTTCATCATCTCTAAATGAAATATAATTAATATCTTCATTGTAATAATATTTTTTATCTTTCCATGCTCTAAACTTAATTTCTCTCATATTATTTCTTACCACCTTTTCGCTTGGTTTTTGATATGGTTTTTAAAATATACTTGTCATCTCGTGAGGTGTAATTTCTCAATATCTCGGTAAAGTATGTGTGATTTTTCTCGGCTATGCAATCGAACATTCGCTTTGGATTGAAGTGGGCTTCCATGCCTAATTTGTATAGGTTTGGGTGTTCCTCTCTTAATTTTTCGTAGTCCACGTTCTTCTCGTATGCCCACAAAACTTTAGCCAACGCACCACGATCAATTTCCATTTCTTTAGATAACTCATTCTCAATCACTTCTCTTACAATGTCTTGCTTTACCTTTTCAAGTTCACTATAATCCCTCGCAATGTCATTCCTAACCTCAATCAGTTTCTTAATGTGTTCTTCTAATTTTGTCATTTATTATCATTCTCCTTATTAAAATGGTAGGTCATTTTCAGTAACCACAATTTTACCGTTACTTGAACGACTGTCTATACCAATAAATTCATCAAGGTAACTTCGTTCTTCATCGTTAAACATGATTACAGGAATTGAACCACTCGTAGTATGCCTCATGAGATTATCGTATGCAATGTCCATTTGTTTTTGAACCTCGTAGGTATTGATAACGAATCTCTTAAAGTGGAAGTCCACATATTGAGGTTTCAGTCCTATATTTGTCATGATTTCTTCTACGTTAATTTTATCAACATCTAACATCGGTGTAACGACTATCTTGAGGTTCTTTTCAATATTTGGTGGGAAGAAAATGTATGCCATGATAAGAAAGTTTACCTTAGATAGCACTGCAAGTTGCATACCTTGTAGGACTTCTTCTTCTGGTAATTTGCCTTTCGTTACGATATAATCATAAGCACTTTGCGACTTGCTTTTAACCTCTACTGTGCATCTAAACTTTTCTGGACTTGTTACTGCAATATCACATACTCCACCGAATTTATCGTTGCCCCACTTGTAACTCATGTCAAATTGATCATACATCTTAAATTGCTTTGGTGTGAATGACTTCGTGATTAAATTAACACCTTGCGTTTCCTTGAATTGTTTTCTTAGCTCGTTGTTTACCATGTGTTCAGCGATAGCCCCACGAACAGTATAATACTTGTCAATCTCCTCAAACTCGATTAGTCGATTCCGCTCTAAGATAGCATACCCAATGCTGTTGAAGTTGTTCTTCCCAATCAAACATGGAAACATTCTACTCGATACTTTCTTAGGTTGCACATCTTTGCTGAACTCGAATGTGTAAGTCTTGCTTATTGCATTGTAATTTGCCTTTGTTCCTTTTATCAGTTTCATTTAATTTATTCTCCTTTATCCTAATAGTTTCATTTCGTTGTCAATACTTAGCATACCCTTGTTCACATTTTCTTGAATCAGTCTTGTATAGACTTTCTTGAACTCGTTTTTAAGGTATGTAAGTTGAGTGCTATCGCTAAACCACACCAAGAAATTCGAGGTGCAGTATTCGATTGACTTTGCGATTAAATGTTTGTTTTCTTTTTGATATGCCATGATTACATATTCCAATGAATGATTGTTTTGTCTTAAACGTTTCACAACTTCCTCGAAAATCTCATCAGCGTTTGTTGTTGATACTAATTTTATCTTAGCCCATTCAGTAATGTTCGAGGGTGCTTGTGGTGGATATACATTTTCTCTACAATAACCCCTAATCATCATTATAAAATCGGTATCATTGAAGTTTTGGAAGTGTTCATACCATACGATTGCTTTCAGAGTTTCAATAGGGTTTCCATCTTCATCATAAATAATATTCTTCTTGTCATCAACCTTGTATATGTCAAAGTTAAAGTTGTTGTAGAACGCACTTAGTTTCGCTAACCCATCTAATAGAAATACTTGTTTGTCTAACATTTTATTTATCAGTCCAATCTAATGCTTGTCCGCAACTTGAACAATAATAATCAAACCGTTTAACTATACTATTACATTTTGAACAAAGAAAAATAATATCATATTTGTTATATGTTTTAATATTCGCTTTCATAGGCTCATTACGTTTTACAAGTATTTCAAAACACTCAACATCATAAAGCCCAACCATTCCTATAATGTCATGTTCTACACGTTCTTCATAATCAAGTTTTGCTCTCTCATAGGCATCTCTAAATTCATCTTTGCTCATGGCTTTCAATCCCTTCATAAAACTTCACTATCATTTTAACTATATTTAATGGTAAAGCATGCTCAAAATCTATTGTATTGTCATATTGTAGTGTTGCAATATAACTTGAACCATCACCTAATTCGTTACGAAATTGATAATAAAAACTTCTATTGTAATAAGTAACTTTTCTATTAAGATACTCACTCAACGCCTCACAAACTTCTTCTTCTGTTGGTGGTGTTAGAAGTTTATCTAAATCGGTTGCTAATTCTCTTGATGTTTTTTCCCACATATCGCTCTCTGCACATTTATCAAAATATAACTTTGATGTTTGAGATTTTAAATATAGTTCTACTACTTCTATGCTTGGACTATTTCCCATTCCATAGGCTATTAAATAACCTTTAAGATTTGAAAACGCCTCTAATTCTTTACTCATTTTTTTTACCCTCATAAAATTTTACTACCATTTTTAATGTTTCGATTTTCAAGCGGCAATTAAATTCTAATCTATTAGTTTCGCCTAATCTTATAAGCCATTGTTCATCTATTCCAAAACGAAATTGCTTGTCTTGATAAACAACACTCCACTCTATATCCTCACTCAAAGCCTCACAAACTTCTTCTTGCGTTGGGGGTGGTAACTGTTTAATAAACATAGGCGGCATTGGTTCTAATAATTTTTTTTGAATTGCTGGTTGCATAAGGTGTTCTATTTGTATTTGTAGATTTATATTTTCTAATTTTAGATTTAAGATCCTACGACTTGTTCCATATATATCATCTTCAAAATTGTCATTTAAACGGCTTATTATTTCTTCCTTTACTCTTTCTAATTCTTTACTCATTTTTTTTACCCTCATAAAATCTTCCTATCATTGTGATTATGTGTGGTGGCAATTTAAACCAATTAAACCAAACAATATTATCTTCTTGTAAATAACAAATTGAAGGCTCATATTTTCCAACTTCAAATTTACCATTTTCATAATATACTTTCTTATTTGAATATTCACTCAACGCCTCACAAACTTCTTGTTCCGTTGGGGGTGTTAGGGCTTTGATTATCTTATCTAACCCATTTGTTCCTATCATGCCTATCATGCCATCTCCATGAACTTCTAACGATAGCCCTTTTTCTTTTGCCATCAGTAACATTTCGAGTGTAGCCATTTCATTTTTACCTGCTTCTAATTCTTTGCTCATTTTAAATACCTCTTATCTTCCTTGAAGTTTGTTCGGCTATGTCCTCAAGTATTTGCATTTGAGTTCTCTTGCTTTTAGGCTCTACAACCATCAAATCTTCATCATACTCATCTTCCCATTTTTCAGCGTTAAGCCATGTGCTTGGGTGTGGTATGTATTGTTTGTTTTGCCACGTTCTAAGTTGGACTTGCCATTCTAAAGCCTTTAACATCATATCAAGTTGTTCTTGCGTAGGTTTCAGTTTTATCCATGTCTTTTTGGCTTGTCCAAGACTTACTTTTCGTGGATAATGTTTCCAGAATATTTTAAATCGTTCTAATAGTTCGCCCTCTAATACTTTTGGGACTTTTGTTGATTTACTCATTTTTGGTTTCCTCTCTAAAAAGGTATGTCCTCATTATTATTTTTTGGTTCTAATTCTTTTCTCTTTGTATATGCTTGTGAAAGCACCGATTCAATATCTTCACTGATTGATTCAAGTATTTCTCGTGCTTGTTTTCCCAATGATTTTGCACTTGCTTGATAGTTGGTTTCCACATTTACTAAATCGTATAGTTCACTTAATAAATCAGTTAATAAATCAAAAACTCTCGGTAGTCTTTCTCCAACTTTGTTATCATGATTGCTTTCTCCATACCAACTTAAATTGCCAATCAATTCAAATACAATTTCATTTAATGAATATTTTTTAGTTTCTTGTTTCATAATTTTATTCTCCTTTTACTCTATTCTTCCATCTTTTGTAGCGATTAGTATGCGAGGCATAGTTGTTGATTTCGCTTCTTTTTTCTTGTTGATATACATTACTTTTCTAAATTTATGTGCACCTCTAATTTTATTCTTCACAATATCCTTAAACTCCCAATTATTTGCTATGCTATTTGCCGTTAGATGAATGAGAATGATTGTGTAAGTCTTAGACAAGTCAAACGAAGCAAGTGTCTTAGCGGTGTTTTCTACAAGCATGTGCGAGTGTAATACTCTCTCGAAGTGCATTTGTTTCCATGTGTCCTTATTGTCTTGTGCAGTTTTTATTGAGGCATAAATTACTCGTGTTAAGTTGTTTGCTTCAATGAATATCACGTTGAATTTTTGAGTGTCGAGATTTTCACTTGATCTTATGTATTTTGTATCGGTAACGAATAAAATCTTAAAACTTTCATCAACCGTAATGATATAGCCTAAGTTGTAAACCGATGAACCATCATCACTCTCGTGGTCTAATGGAAAACCGTAAACCGTAATCTTGTCGGCCAATACCGAAGTTTCATGCTCATACATAACGTGTTTATTGTGCATATTAGTAATTTTGTATTTATCGTAAACACTTTGAGGTGCATAGATTACCTTGCCACGCTTCGCTAAACCAAGAATTGCTTTCTCATGGTCGCCATGTGCATGTGTTATCAATATAGCGTCAATATCATTAAGCGAGATACCTTTGTTCAGAAGTTTGTGTGTTAAGGTGTTGTAGTCAAAGCCACATTCAATAAGAAGTTTGAAAGGTCTTGGGTAGTCCTTTCTTAAAAGTTCCACATAAAATGCGTTACCCTCGCTTGAACTACCCAAATTATATACCTTACCTAATTGATATTTCATTACTTGATTTTACCAATTATCGAATATACTTCCACTTGATTTTGCTGAACCTTTAGGTGCTTCTTCTACCTTTTCTTCTTCTTTTTCACTTTTTTCTTCTTCAAATGGTGGTTCACCCATGTCATCATTATCTTCTTCGCTATCTTCACTTTCACTATCTTCTTCTATAAGTTCTCCAATTTTATCATCAATTTCGTGTTCTTCCATTTCTTCTACTATTTCTTCTTCAATTACATTATTTTTGGTTTGAGATGTTGCCTTTTGTGTTACGCCTTTTTCTTCGAAGTCTTGTTCGTTTTCAAGTATGATTTGTTCAGCACTCTTAACTTCCTTTTCATCAAGATACTTTTCATCATCATATGTGCTTTCATATAATGTCTTTTGAAAGCCACTAAAGTTCTTAGGGTATCTTCTCACTGCATGATTTCTCATTTTAGTTTCTATCATACTTTCTCTCGATATGACACTTGTATATGCTGGACTAAATAGTGGAGAAGTGTATTGTTTCTTTTCCCATTTTTTTGTATTAGGGTTTTTAACGTTTGCTTCTTTTTTTATCACATCATTCACATATTTAGGGTCGGTTAATAGAGTGTCAATGTCAACCTTTTCAAGTTCTCTTAACTTATTTTCATCAGCCCCACTTTGTTTAGCGTTTGCGAGTAATGACTTTTTGACATCTCCTCTACTTGCGATAAGTGGCACGATTTCACCATCTGGTTTGGTTTTAACGAGATAGACAACATATAATGGTTTTTGGCTTTCATATTTTCTGTTTACAGTAGGAAGTTTGACTTCCCAACCATCAACGCTACCCAAAGTATATTCATCACCCTCGTAGATTACGAATGACTTGATTTGGTTTATATCTCTACCAAAATTATAAAGTAGAGTTTCAAAACCCTTACCTTGAATGTTAAACTCGATTATCTTGTTATATGTGTTGGTTATTGGGTTCTTTTCGTTTCTCCATTGATAGTAGCCCTCTGCTGGAACAGCCCCCATGTTGATACCCAAATATGCACATGTTTCCAAAATAATATAAACTTCTTTTCTACCGACATCTGCAAGACTTTTTCCATTCTTACCTAAAAATTCATCAATTTTAATTAAGGCATTTTGTGCTAAAAATAGTTGGTTCTCATCGAATATTCGGTTGTTAAATTTTGCATTGTCTTGTAATTCAGCGATAAAGCTTTGTTGCTGCTGAACTAAAGCGTTTTGTAAATCTCCTGCTTTTGCTGTCATTTTAATTCTCCTTTTTTATAGTCCTAAAGATTTTATGAAATCTAATACCTTTTGATATTCTTCATCAGTTGCATTGAATGTTACTTGTCTTTCAATACGTTTTACTTCACCAAATTCAATGTCATATTCTTTTATTGCTTCGCCCACGTTTACTATTTGCTTATATATTCCTATTAGTTCTTCTGTAAATTCCACATTTAAAGATTTTAATATTTCTAAATCATTTCTAATAGATATATTTAATGCGGACATTTCTTCTTTCCATTTAAAAGTTTGGTTTAACCATTTTTCAGTTTGTATATATTTGAGTGAAACAGGAATTTTTAATTCTTCATAATAATCATTTATTTCTTGTTGTCTTTTATCTTGAAGTTTACATTCCCATGATGTTGTTCTTGTGTCTAAAATATCCATTTTGATTTCAACCAATGCAATAATATTGTCAATTTCTTTCTTTAAGGTTTTCGTAATGCTTTTTCTTTCATCATCTACGGATTTTGATAGTTTATTCAAAGTTGCTCTTTGTGTCTTAGCCTCTTTATAAGTTTCATCATTTGAAACCTCTATTAAATCGTAATCTTTTAATTGAGTTTCTACCTCAATTTTCAATAATTCAAATCCATTTAATTTAATTAAATCTTTCATTGTTATTCTCCTTTTTCTTTATCCATAAATTCTATGGTTTTTGGTTCTTGTTCTTTTAAAACATTGCCTAAATATTCCCATGTCTTTTCTAATTTTAAACCACTGTTTTGAATGAATATAATTTCTAATATGTTTTTTTGTGCCTTGTGATTTTGGCTATAAACATACTTTTCCAAAAATATAATTCTCCATTCTCTACCTTTATCACGATAAACCCATCGAAAGTAAGCCATCAAAAACCCATATAGTTTGTCAAATTTATCAGTTCCATTCACTTGTGTTGAGTAAGTTGTGTAAGGCTTATCTCCAAAGCATAGCGTTGTCTTACCACTTTTAGCATTGAAGTGGACTTCGGTTGGTAGTGGTTTTATAGGTTTTTTATCGTTCAAACAATTCACAAATGGAAATCCATAAAACATCATGTAATTTTTTCTTGTTTCTTTTAGTTCTTCTTTTTTAGGTTCTCTAATATCATAATTTGACTTACTTGAATATTCCTTAAAAGTTTCAGTAATCATATCTACTATTTCTTTATCACTCATTTTACCAAGCGGTGTTGGCTCAAGTTCAGGTCTATAAAGTTGTTTTTCAATCCAATCTTTATTAGGATTTACTCTATTACCCTTACCATCATAATTTCCATAAGGCAAATCATCTGGCACATAATGTGTAGTTGTATCATAAGGTGTTTTTTTAGCCATATTTTGATAAAACAATTTCGTATTATTTACAACATCATACACTGTATTTTCAAGTGGTTTAGTTGGAAACATTCCTTTATAAGTTGGCTCAAGTTCTTTTCTGTCAAATGGGTTTTTACCTTTTGGGTTTGTTGTGATTGTCATTTTCTCGAATGGATATTTGTCTAATCTGCTTTTAACCTCTTTAAGATATTTTTCTCTATCTCCCCAAATTGTTTCATTGAAGTTAACAAAAGGTTCATTAGCAAACATATTTTTACCAATGGTTTTTACACGCCCATTTAAGCCCACTGATTGCAAGTTGTCTGCTTCGTCTTTTGCCCAATCATAGTCGTAAGGTCTCAAGTGGCTTTCATTAACCCACATAAATCCATAGAATTTTGTTTGTATTTTATAAGTTAGTTCTGGTTTAAGAAATACACCCGTAAAATCCATTTGTTTTTCAATAATTGTTCCTCTTATAACTTCATTCTGTCGCATGAATGACGCCTTATCTCCTAAATTCCACTTGTTTTTAGGTTCACTCCAATCATAATCGTAAGGTCTTAATATAGGGTTTGCTAATGTTGAGTATGCGTGATTACAACCAACGAGTATTTTATAATATACTTCAATATTGTCATAACTTCCCTCTCTTGTTATTTTTTTGATTGTTCCTCTAATGATGTTACCATACCAATCCATTGACACTAAATCTCCCACGTTATACATATCACTTATCTCCTTTTACGATTTCAATTTTTTCTACTTCCTTGTAACCGTTACCGATAATTTGTTCTCCAAATTGTGTAATCATCTTCTTGTGTGCGTTGTCTAAAAGCCCATACATTTCATCAATCAGTATGAATGATTTCGGTAGTCCGTAAAACTCTTTAACTTTCGTAATAAATTCAATCGCTCTTACAGGATACATTCCACTGTTGATATTTTCTAATTTTATGAACGTGCCATGAATGTCTTTTACGAGCATATCACATACACGAGTGTCAACTGAACCATCGAGGTTTATCTTGAAAAGTCTAAATTGAATGTTTGATCCAAATTTTTCTTCCACTTTCTCATTGAGTTTAGCGAACATATCACGTTGTAAGTCTTTGATAAGTTTCGAGATTTCATCAGCCAATACCCATTGAGCGTTAAGTCTTTCGATTTCGGTATTCTTTTCAGTAACCTTGAGCAGATAATTTTTCTTAATACTTTCAGTTGATACGATTTCGTTGAGTGCAATTTTTGAAGTTTGAAGTTCTGCAATTTCAATATCAATCTTATCGAGTTCGGTTTGAATGTTTGCGATAGCGTTGTTTTTATCGGTTATAAGCGAGTTTTTAAGTTCCTTGAGAGTTAATATGTCTTTGCTATCCAAGTTCAACGTAGGTTGATTTTGAGCGTATGCTGTGGCTTTCGTGTTAAGTGCAGTGAGTTCGTTTCTCAAAGTCGCAAGTTGAGTGTCAAGTTTTGTAAGTTCTGCTTTTTGAGTTGTAAGTTTTGTAGTTAATTCAACCTTAGTTTTTTCGTGTTCTTCAATCGCAAGTTTTGCTTGAGTATAATTAGTTTTGAGTGTTGCGACTTCTTCTTCAATCACTTCTAATGCAAGTTTAATATGGTCTTTAAATTCAGCAGTTTCACTTTCATTTACAAGATTATCACAATGAGGACAAGTAAAAGTTTTGTTACTCGTTCCGTTTTGCTTTTGAGTGTATGATTCTTGATATGTTTTTTTGCTTGCAATAAGTCTTTCAAGTTCAGCACTTCGAGTTGTGATTTTATAACCATTTTGACTAATAAAATTTTCAGTTGTAGAGATTTCTCTTGACTTATTATTCTTCTTACTTTCAGTTCCGTTGAGTTCAAGTTGCTTAGCGTTCACTTGTTTCTGTAAATCATTGTTATAAAATTTGTCGAGTTCCTCTTGATATGATTGTCTAATCACTTGCTGTGCTTGAGATATTTCCAAGTCCTTAGCCGAGATTTTCATGTCATAGTCTTTTGAGATGTTGTCTTGTGATTGAGTTTTCTTGAAGTTCAATGTTGAGATTTCATCACTAATTTTAGTAAGTTCAAGTTGTGCAGTTTCAATTTCTTTAGTGTCAATTTCTTTGTTAGCTTCGGTTTGATATTCGTTCAGCATACCTTTCGCAAGTTCGATAAGTTCATTCAACCCCTTGTGGTTCGTGTCGCCGAATATCTCAATTCTCTTTTGTGAGTATAGCGTTTCCATGCCTAAATCGTTCAACACCAAGTCATTGTATAATCTCTTGTATTTGTCTGGGCTTGCTTTGATAATTGCCTTGTAGTCTACTTCCCCTACAATATCAATAATGAGTTCTCTCAGTAATGAATAGTCTAATTTATTCACATAATTTAGGTTGTAAATCAATGCAATTATGTCAAGGTTTTTAAGTTTACCTTTCGCAAATTGGTTCTCGGTATCTTTAATTCCTAAGTATTCCTTTAGGTTCCCCATCGTTGAACGTTCTGTCTTAGACACTGCACCGTTAATATAATATGTTGTAGAAGTTCCACTGTATTCGCCTTGCTTGTTGTATGTTTCCTTGAATATTTTTTCGAACGTGTAGTAAGGCTCAAATTCCAATAGCACTCGTGTCTTGATTTCTTGTTCACTGTCAATAGGTTTGATGTCAATTCTATCGGTTTTGCTGTTACCATTGAATAATTGACCGTTTAATGCCCAAAATATCGCCTCTAAGATGTTTGTTTTACCTAAACCATTTCTCCCTAAGAGTAACGTTGATACATTATCAAACTCGATTTCTTGATACCCAAAGTTTCGGTAGTTTTCAAGTGTGAGTTTTTTAAGTCTTACAGTTCTTTCGATTTTTGGTGTTGCAGTTGCTTCTTTTTCAGTGTCAAATAAATTCATATCATTTGTCATTTTATTTCTCCTTTACTTTCAGTTCCAAATTCTTCATCAACCATTTTCTGTGCAATAGCGACTTGTTCAGCGTTGAGTGTGTTGTATTCGTGATTTATTTTTGCACCTAATGCAACATATGCTCGTGATACTAAATTATGTTCACCACTTAAAAATGTTTGATTAAATATCACATTGTTTCTTTCGATAAATGCCGAAGCAAGTATGCAATCACCTTGAACACTTTGTTCTGTTCCTGTTTTGTTATCTTTTAAAGTTAATGTATATTTCATTCGCATATTTCTCCTTTTATAATTTTCTTAAAACGGTTTATCTTCTGTTGGTTCTTCATCACTTTTTTCACTTTCACTTGTATCATTCCCACTTGTATCACTCGTATTCGTATCGCTCTTGCTATCAAATAGCACATTGACTTGCGTTGACACCATGATTGTGCCTTTCATGTTCTTGCCCTCGTGTTTATACATTGATGTTGATACCCTACCCTCAAATTCTATGCGTGAACCTTTCTTTGAATACTTTTCTAAGAACGTTGCAGAAGCACCCCACGATTGACATGTTATGAAGTCTGCCTCACCTCGCTTAAAGGTGTTAGAAACGGCAAGTGTATATGTTGCAATCTTACCTTTACCTTTTTTCGTGTCATAAGTTTTTATCTCAACGTCTTTAGTAAGGCGACCCACTAAGCATAAATGGTTCAAAGTATCACCAACTTCCACGATTATAGTTTGGTTTCTTTATCATGGTTTTCTCTCTTATTTTTTTCTCGTGTCTTATTTCCTTAATGTTTTTTCGGTAGGTATTGATTTTCATGTAGTCATTCGTTGATACCGTAAATACTTCTTCTAAAGTTTTCCACGAACGGTCAGTTGGAAAGCGATTGCCAGCTTCAATCATGTAGAACGTGTTCTTTGAGAACCCCAAGTCAGCACCCAAATTTTCAGCAGATGTGCTTGGGAAGTTTGCCTTTCGTATTTCCTTAAATAGTTTTCCATGCTCTGCCATCGTTTGTTTTTCTCTATTGCATAATTCTTCGTATGTATAATCTTTCACTCCCATGTTGCTTTACTTCCTTCCTTGTTTTTTATTGTCAGTTCATTGATTTGGTTAATTGATTTGTCAAGTGCAATTTTAACTTAATTTTATTAGAGTAACCCTAACGAAAGCACGAATAACATAATCGTGAATAGGTATACTTTTTTCATTTACTTTCTCCTTTTAATTTTTCTATGATTTCTAAACACATTCTCACTTCTGCTAATTCTACTTGTATTTCATCATCATCAAATTTTTTTACTACGAATTCTTTAGGTGAACAAAAATCTTTTAATTTATACCACACTAACAACTCTTTACTGCCATTTTTTAATATGACAACACTATTATATTTCAGTGGTAAGTGTGTTACTTCCCACTCCACCCCATCAGCATAAAACTTGTCGGTTACTTTTATCATTTGCTACTCCAATCTAAAATCTCTTTTTCTAAATTAAATGTTTTTTTATCTGTAACTATTGACAACTTTAATTTTATATATTTATTTACCTTTGCTTTCATGTCCTCTGCTTCTGTTAGGGCTTGTTCGTGTAATTCGGTAATGCCCTTTAATTTACCATGCGCCCACTCTATTCTCTCTGTTATCATTCCTGCATGAGTTCCATTCATCTGCATTATACTGAATATATCAAACAATTCTTGATTTATAACTCTAAGGTTTTCATCAACCGTAGCAATGAATTCTTTATATTTACTCATTTCTCATTTCTCCCATTCTTTCCCATACGTATAAAT
>Ga0222658_1000602_pt1 | contig 19020 bp, 20 predicted proteins | sample AntAcemetagen476_FD_179830 | JGI IMG/M metagenome (GOLD analysis project Ga0222658, IMG submission 179830) | Saline water microbial communities from Ace Lake, Antarctica - #476 | ecosystem: Environmental > Aquatic > Non-marine Saline and Alkaline > Saline | place: Antarctica: Ace Lake... | reverse complement strand
TTTATTCCTAAGTCGATACCCAAAACTTTCTCTCCGCACTTTGTTTTTATCTCAGCGTCAGTTATAATTGTAGCGAACCACTTATCTATCGATTTCTTGATTGTTATGTGTTTTATGTTACCCTCTACCTCTCTATGAACTTTTATTTTAATATTTCCTATTTTTGATAGGTTTAGCTTATTGTTTTCTAGCTTGAAACCGCTTTGATTATAATTTATTGTTTTGAACCACCCTTTTCCCTTGAATCGTAGCCTTCCAACCTTTTTCTTATTATTTTTGAGAACTCTCAAGGCAGATAGATTTGAAAATAATTTGTAACATTCATATTGAAGAGCTTTGGAATGGACTTCTTTGAATTTTGGCTCACAGATTTTCATATCAGGTAGCATTGCCTGAATTTGTGATTTATCAATTACTACTTGCTCATTTAATTCTCCTAGCATCATATTATATGTCTGTCTGCATATATCTAGGGTTAAGTCTAGCTTCTCTTCTTGTTCTTTGTTTGGATATAATCTAAATTTATATGCTTTCATTTTCCTTGACTCTCCACATATTTTTTCAGAATATCCAAAGTAACCTGTCCAGAAGTTATAAGACAATAACTTCCACTCCAAAAAACATTATTCCATAATCTATTTTTTATTTTATCTTTGAATTTATTTCTTAATGCTTTAGAAGTTGCAGATTTCCAATTGTTTATAAACTTTAATAAATCTGTTTGAGGTTTTGCTGTAAATAGAATATGAATGTGGTCTAAATCTGTTTCTATTGCAGTTATTTTTATCCCATAAATCTCTGCAATTTTATGTGTTCTTGATTTTAACTCATCAATTATTTCTGGAAAATCTAAGACTTTCTTTCTATATTTTATACACTGAACTAAATGATAATTTAGTGTATATACTGAATGTGCGTTTTTATCAAACTTATATGTCATTTTTTCTTTGTTTCTCCTTGTTTATATATCTTTCGGTTACGTTACTCCAATTCATCTATAACCTAAATACTATATTTTAGGATATAGACTTCTTGGAACGTTGGTTAAAAAACAAGAAATCCCTGCCAGAGTTTTTTGGCAGGTATGTTTATTAGATTTCTTTTTTATGTACTCAACGAAATCTTGTGATGTCCATCGTTTTTTACCGAGTCTTTCATCATTCTTTTTGCAGTATAGTTCCCAGTGCTGTTGGCAAATGTACTTTCCAATATATTTCATTGTATGAACGTTTTTGCAACCATGAACTTCACATTGATCTATATTTATCACAGTTTACACTTCCACATTAGTAATTTTTGGTGATGTTGTTTCTTTGTGATTGAATCCAACGACTTCAGGAATTGTATATCTTCTTTCTTTCTTTACTCCAGTTACAAGTATTTCTGTATTTAATCCAATAACACCTTTATGTTTTAAAGCAAGATTTACCATTTGTCCATATGCAGATGTTTCTGAAACTCCAATAGTTACACCCCAAGTCATTTTCTTACCATCAATTTCAATTTCAAAAGGTATCTTCTTATTAACTTCAGGTTTACCATTACGTTCAAAAGTTACTTCATATTGTTTTCCAGCTTCTGCTAAAAACTTTACTTCATACTTTCCAGGTTCTGGCGACCACCAGTCTGTATTCATTTCTTCACCACTTTTAAGGTTTATATTTTTATACCAGTCATTATTTTCATTTTCCATTTTTATTGACTCCTATCTCTTTTGAGATTATGAATTTATCTAGTGTTTTGCATTTTGCACTTTCTTCTCCTGCGGTTTTTACACTGATTGAACATATTGCGTTCTTTAATTATTTGCTTTATATGTTCAAGAGATTCGAATAAGCGCGCCTTACATTCTTGATATTCTATTCGCTCTTCACCTTCTCTTCCGACAATATAGAAATACTTTGGGGTATATCCTTGAAGTTCTCCTAAAATATAATTGTAGAACGCTGCTTGCATAATGTACTTTGGTTTTCTTAATTTCTTTGCGTTCTTTAGTTCTTTTACTACATAATGAAACTTTCCAAAATTTGAGGGTTTTGAATCGTCACGAACTAATAAATCTGTTTTTCCGAGAAGTTTTTTACCAACATCAAAAATAGGTATATTCCATAAAACTGCGGGTCCAGATTTCAGTTCGTTTATAACATCTTCGGTAGTCTCAACGAATATTGGCTTAATTCCAGGATATTTTTCCTTAACATTATTCTCTTCGAATTGCTGACCTTTAGCCATAATTAATTTATCATATCCCGATAGTTGATCTTTTTCTGACTCTGGAGCAAATCTAGTACACCAATATAAAAAAGGAGATTGAGCATAAGAATATAAGTCTCTTCCTTGAATAGTTTGCTTGTATAAATTGGTTAGTTTCATATAAGGCTTGCCTCAATTATTTTCTTTTCGTTCTCAGTAATATTATAAATTTTGTAGACTAACTCATCGATTTGATTATCTATTCGCTGAGCTTCTTTCTCAAGACGAGCTTTCTCGTCGGTTTTCTTGTCTCGTAGAGCTTGTATATGTTTATTTATTGATAAGAGGTGGTTAACCAACTGTGCTATCGAAGCTTGTGATATTTTAGGATTGACAACAATCGGGATTTTTTCTATATATCCTTTTTTGATAGTAAAATCTAAAAAGTTTTTTGAGAAATAATAATTAATAAGTTTCGAGTTTATAATCGCTAACAAATACTTGAGATTAATCTTATTGTTCCTAATATGTATACTTGCAGTCTTAAGAAGATAACGTCTTTCAGTATCTAAAGAAGCAACTAATCTCCGTTTTAGACTTAAATTTCTAATCCGCTGTAATACTATTTTTTCAGATTCTAAAAACAAAGATTCATTTCCCGGGTTGGATAATTGTTTGCCATAATTTACATATTCTAGTTCAGGTTCCATAAAATATCTACTAATATTCCTGCTCCGTAAGATTGGTTTATATCCGTTACTTAGTTTTACTCTAGAAATATATTTTTTATCATTACCCGTCTTTATACCTTCACTTGAAACATAGGAGATGTCTTTTAATTTGTTAGGTATCTTATTCAACTTATTCAATATAGTATCTGACGGATTTACTTGTATATTTATTTGATGACCTTCTTGATTTAACCATCTTTTTTGATTAATTGAATAACATTCCTGCGCTTTCTTTAAATTTATGTCTTTCAATTTAATTTTCTTATCATACAAAACCACGCCCGTCTTACTTCTAGAAATTTTAGTCTTTTGTAGAATAAGTATAATCGTATCCACAGTAGGCTCATTGAAAACATTTTGTGGCATCGATAATATCTTCTTTATAGAAGAATTATTTAGTAGATAAGATCTTAATTTTAAGGAATTTCGGTTAGTTAAAAATGTGTTAGGAACTATAAATCCTAGATATCCACCATCACGTAATAATCCTAGCGCTCGATCTATAAATAATTCAAAAGAATCTAGTTCGCCTTGCGCAGTTGTATATGTATTTAGATATTTCATTTCTATTTTATTGAATGTAGCACCATATGGTGGATTTCCAATTATAACATCAAAGCCACCTTTTATCATTATATCTTTGAAATCTTCGCCCCATTTTAGCGACCTATCTACGACTTTACTATCATCAATTAAACTATTACCCACTCGGATATTTTCTCGTAAAGTTGGAAGTCTATGTTTCTTTTCAGCGGCCTTTAGTAAAAGATTTAACTGAGATATTTCCGTAGCCTTAGGATCAAGATCAACACCAAATATATTATTTTCGAGTATCCGAACTTTCTCGCTATACATCACAACTCCTTTACCAGAAAGATCTAATTTTGTCTGTTCCGTAGCACCTTTTATATTTAGCATCACAAGATAATCGAACGCTTTCATCAAAAAAGAACCAGAACCGCAAGCAGGATCGAGTACCTTTATATTCTTCATATTGAATTTCTTGTTTTTAGCTAGTTCTCCAATAGTGTTCCTCACTATATAATCGACCACATATGTAGGAGTATAATAAATGCCTTGCTCTTTACGATGAGCTTTGCCGGATGTAAGCTTTGCTCGTTTCGGAGTTTTCTTAAGAATATGTCCTAAATACTGTTCATATATATTACCAAGCACGTCAGCATCTATTGCAGAGAAATCGTAAGGAATTCTGTCTGGTGTCTCGAATAATCCCTCCACAATCTTTTCGAGTACTGTATCTGTGATTATTAGATCTTCACAAAGGTGTTTTTCAAATAATTTACTATTGTATATATCATCAATTATTCTGAATTGCACATTTAGTTTATTATAGAGTCGCTTATGTCTATCGGCTCTAACTATATTTCTTAGAAAAGGCTCCTCTAGCTGTCTATCTTCGAGTACTCTTATGAATATGAGTCTATCTAGTATTCGTTGTACTGACTCATCTAATTCATCTCTAGACATATCTTTAATTCTATTATTTTTTAAAACGTCTTTAGTTAATAATTCTCTAAATTTAGTCAGGTCGCTAAGAAGCCGTTTATCAATCGGTATTTTCTTAGTTTTATTACCCCACTTCTCCGCTTCTTTAGTCAACAATCTTTCAGCAAAACTATCTTTAGATAGTAGAAGCAATTGATCAATTCGATTCAGAAAATTATGACAATCTATAGAAAAGAATAGACTTTGCGGTGGATTGATAGTTTTCCATTCAGCATTAAATACTTTAATACCTTCAAAGTCGGTTAAAATTGCCCAAGTACAACCCTTTAGATAAGCATAATTAATAGCTTGTTCCACATATTGAGGATCATCTAAGTTAGCTTTAAGTGGTTTAGCTTCCAGGAAGAATTTAGGAATGCCATCTATCCTAAATCCATAATCTACTCTGCCTTTAGATATTTTTTCCTCCGCAGATACTTCTGAAGAATCTTCAATATTCCATCCAAGCGCCCGAAACAACGGTAGAATAAAGTCTTTTTTAGTCATTTCTTCATTATAACTCTTAATTTTTCCAGAATCTACTAGTTTAGAATATTTATTTAGAAGTAAGACAATTTCGCTTCTAACTGCTTCTTTATTCATTAATTCATCTCCGAGTAAACAATCATTTCTTACGAGCAACCTTTTTATTCTTTTTGGGTTTGTTCCAGTAAGGTGATTTACAGTGCGGGCATATGATCGGTAGCGTCCGTTTCTTTGTGCGAGGTATCCATTCCCACTTACATCTCTCGCATCGATATCCCTTAACTGTAATCTTGATTATCGCCATAAAATCTATAGACTTGGACCTATTTAAAACTTTCTAAAACATCGTTTCTGAAAACATAGTTTATATAATATACTTATGAAATATGTACTTAGATAAGTTAATTCGATAACGTTATAAGTACTTGATTAGACCTTAAATAAGTACTAATATGCAAAAACAGATCAAAATTACATTATCTGATGAAGCATTCAAAATTATAACTAAAAGAGTAAATAAATTAGGTATGCTAAAAGCAAGTTATTGCTATAATATTATTTTTGAACACATTAGAAACGAGATTGAGAAATGAACTTACAAGAATTTAAAGCTAAACTTAGAGAAAAAGTAGATCTAGAACGTAATCAATTATTCCAGAAAGGTCTAAATCTTGAGATGGATTATGCTGAGAAATTCTGTATGAAATGTATTGGAACTGAAAAGCAGAAACGACGTAGCTGTGATAATCTAGACGATACGCAGGTAATCGGTTGCAGAACGATGGACCAATGGATTAATAAAAGAATGAAATCAGAAAGAAAAAAATGTGCGAAACAGGATCTTATCCTGTTCGCTCTACAAGTTCTTGAACTGCGTCAAGAACAATTTTTGGTATGATAGCAGAGCCATCTCCAATCTTAGTTACAAGTTCATGTCTAAGTGAATCATTTGCTAATCGCTGTTGTCCAAATCTTTTGATTTTTTCTTTTCTGTACTGCCAATTACTTTCAAGTATGTCTGATCCGTCTATGCTAAAGCCGTGACCAACAGGTGTTGGCCATACTTTCATGCAACATCCAGAAAAGCCATACACATATACTATAAATGGCGATACTGCGATATCTTTAAACTTATATTCAAAGTGCGTAGATAGTCGTTTAGGACAGTTAACCGCAATAAACGGTTTCTTAAGCTGTTTTAGCAAAGCATACTTCTCAGCGTGCGTTGTCATCAATCCATATATCCATTTAGTATATGCGATATTATCTTCGTTGTCCCTAACTATTTTTACCAATTTTGATAATTTAGTATGGTTATCTTTTAGATCTAAAAGAACCACAATTATCTAACATTTTTACGAGCCGTTTTTGCCCATATTTCCAACAATATTCTTGTGCATATTCTAATGATTCTATACACATTTTATTCTTTTCCCCAAAGTTTTATATGTTCAATATCATTAATTTTAATTAATATAATATCTGCGTCTTCAATCATCTTCTTTTCATCATCACCAATATCTTCTACAATCAAAACAAAATGGCGTTCATACTCATCTAAATACGGCTTACTACATAATTTACTATTCCAACCAACATAATATTGTTTATAATTATTAATCTGACGCACAATAGCACCAATATCTTTAAGGTCTTTCTTCGTTTTTACTTCAATTATAAATTCAAATATTTTATTAGATTCCTTATAACATGAAAACGGTTTCAAGAAACTTGATTTAATATGCATAATTATATCAACATATCCTTTAGTAGTTTTATATTGACCCTCTCCTTTAACTAATGGATATTCAATAGTTCTTTCAATTTTCACACTATTTTCAAAACTAGCTTTAGCAATTATATTACATCTGCGTTTTAATTCTTCCTTAAGTTCACCTAAATTTACAATAGAATCATCTAAAAAGCCGAACTGTTCTGTACTACTTAATAATGAGGTATTATTATAAGTCTGTTTGCGAGGTTCTTGTATATAATAATTATTTAACTTCCAATCTTTTATATCTAGTCTAATCATATCTTGATAAACTTTTGAAGTCCAAACATTTTGTTCTCCAAGAAACTTTTTTACGAGTAATCTTCTCAATAAATCTTTATCTAATTTCATAATTAATTTGTCATGTTCTATTCCCATTTTTTACTCCCACGTTATTAATAACGTTGAAACTATAAATTTCTTGCTCTGCGTATAGCGAAACCGTAACCTTCCGAACCTTCCGAACCTTTCCATAGCTATAGACTCTTTGATATAGTGAAAGTATATATGGTACGCAAAGGTTGAAAAGGTTACGTAGGTTACGAGCATAGCGAATATAGTACGTTTTCGTTGTATGTGGCTTATATTGTCTGCGTATAGTGTTTATCATATTTTATCTCCTTTTTCTTCATTATTTAATTTAATAAATTTAAATTTACGATCAGAACCTCGAGCTTTTTTATCAAATATATCAAGTTTAATATCTGACAATATTCTTCCAATAAATTTAGATAATAACATTCCAAATGCAGTTTGACCAGAACGATTAAGAAAATCAATATGGCTGAACATTCCACTTTTATCCAAAAGAACTTGCTCCTGTATATCTAATTTTGTCATTAACTTATCTTTATTTAAATTATAACATATCTCAAAAAGAAGTTTCATATCTCTAGTTATATCATCACCACCTACATCTATTGTTTCTTTATCAGCAACACATGGGTTTCCAAGTTCGGCAGCTTCCATAATTCCTCCGCAAATCTTAGCCCATTCTGGAAAAGAAGCAAATAATATACTACTAGGTATACTTTTATTATCCATCCAGTTTCTAACAAGTGCATAAAGTGCAGATATAATATCTTCACGATTTTTAATTATCCAACCATGTAGATTTGGCTTCTCAAAAGCACGCGTATTAGCATCTTCGATATCTAAAAACAATCTTACAAATCTACATCTATTAGCAAAGTCAGCAGTAAAACCTACACCTGTGTTTCCACTTAAACTAAAATCCATTTCATTAGCAAAAGTTAAATTTTCGCTACGCCCTAGAACTCTATCTGAAAAAGTAGTAGAAGTTACAACACTTTCAAGTGTAGCATTGTTTATATATCCCTTATTATTAGAAAAGTGAATTCTTTTTCTACCTGCTATGAATGCTCCCATTAACTTCTTTCTTAATTCATCAGTATTATTACTTCTAGCATTTTCGCTAGTGCTAACTGGTGGATCTTCAATTACATGTCCCTCATAAACAATACTCGTTACGCCAGCCATGTAATCTTTACCAGCTCTTTCTCGATTAGCCATATAAAAAAATACTGGAGTTCTAACATTAAAATCACTAAATAACCCTCTCAAAAATGGTGTTAGCAAAGCAGATATTGCATTAGTTTTATCTTGTGGATTTTGATAACAGAATTCTTCAAAAATAGTATTTATAATAATTTTTGCATCTTTCAAACTCATTTCAGGTTTACTAATTTTAGGTGCATCATAAGGCAACCAAGAATTGAATCTTTTATCATATCCAACAATTGGGAAAGTAAGTTTCCCCTTATACAATATTGGCAAAGGAATCGTAAATATTCTATCAATCTGAGGTAGTTTATTTTCTAAAATTGCTGAGCAAAGAACAGTTTTCGCTAATTGTGCACTCATGCTACGCCTATTAAAAATTAAACCATTTTCCTTAGTGAATGATTCACAACCAGGAGTGATATGCTGTTCGACCAAAGTAATAAACCTATTTGGAGTAACTTCTGAAAATCCCATAAACTTTACATCTTCACTATCTTGCAACTTAATTTTTCTAATTTCAATAATCGTTTTTGAATCTGGGCGAAAGAAGAATTCATTTTTAGAACTTATTTTATCTGCAACTTCTGTTGCGAATTCACTTGTAAGTTTATTATTGGTAGGTAAAATAACTTTTGTTCCATTACTAAATTTATTTTCAACTACTGCATTTTCTTCATTATCATTTACAGTTGCTTTAATTACAGGCATAGCAAAAATTTCAGCAAATACTGGCAAAATGATTTTATATTTTATATATATTTCATTTTTAAATTTATTATACACTTCTGAAGTCATTATTTCATCTAATGCACATAAGTGAATTAATCCCGCAACTAATTGGCTTTGTAATTTTTCATCTTCCAATGGATTATTTTTTAACCATTTAGATATACTATTAAAAAACAATTTTGAACTTGTTTCACTCATTTTTTCTTAATCTCAACATGTTGTTTATAATTAAATAAACACGCTTGAACTGCATGTGAGCGATTTGCAAAAATCTTTTTTTCGACCATCGTGTCTATCCACTCAAGTAAATCATACTCCAGATATATGGATACATTCGTGCCTTTTTCTTCGGAATCGTTTTTGTTTATCATAATAGTTTATATTATATACTAATATATAAAGATTGTGGTTTTATCAAAAAATAACAAAAAAACTAACGCAAATCCTTTTCAGATTTGCGTATCAAATCCTTTATCTTCAGCTTTTGCACTCAATCTATGTTCAATAGCTTCTGCACAGAATTGACAAAGTGGATATACTGCACCTTTTTCAAATCCAATAGTTCCATTACCCTTAGCCAATCTTCCACACCAAGAACATTCTACTACATCATTTTCTTTTTTCATTCAAAATTCTCCTTCCAAACTTTTGGCGGTAAATGTTCTCTAATTGCATCTATAAGACGTATCTTGTCAAAATCGCTTAAGTCAGGTAATAATGCAACGAATTCTTTTATTTTTAATTGATTCAATCCTTCTATTTTCATATTTTATTTTCTCCATTTTTACGCATCTGTTCTAATATCCAATATACTGCTAACCATAATATAACAAAACTAATTCCAATTATAGCAATTATTGTAATTAAACTCATTTTTTACCACCATACTCTAATTTGCGTTTACAAGTAGGACATAATAGTGGTTCTTTTTTAAGAACTCTTTCAGTCTTTTCTTCAAATCTTGGTGTCCATATATGCTCACAAGCTAAACACTTAACATACATAACAACCTTAGTTCCCATAATGGATTCATTAATCCATTCATATTTTTTTTCTTTTGTTTTTCCCATCGTAAAACTCAAGAGCTGTTGAAAGCTTTTGAGCAGGTGAATCCCATGCAAGGATTGAGTATAAAGGAGCTAATAAGCTCCCCGACATGATTGCAGAATCTCAGCAGTTTCAGACTGATGTTCCAATTCGCCTAAATAAAAACTCATTGGAGTATATCCTTTTGAATTGCCAAACGCAACCGTTATCTTTTTGAAAAACTTTTTTATTGTTTCCATTGTACTTATATACGTAGTTAAGGGTTTATAACCCTTTCGGTATAGCTATTGCTTTATAAAAGAAAACTAATAAATATTAAAAGATTTAATCGTTTTGAAAAATTAAGGTTAAAATCGTTATAATTTTATATCCATTTTCCATAATAGGGCTTATTTTCATAAAATATATACTAAAAATAGTACCTATATATTTTTAAGGCATATATCATATAAAAATCTTAATAATTTTAAATCTAAACATATCAAAAACTATTGCTTATATCGTCAAAAAAGCTATCAGAATTTTTGCTACTTTTTAATTCTCTGCTTAAATCACCTTGTAATTGAAAGCCACCATCAAATGTAGTTCCACCCGTATTCTTGAAATGCTTTCCAACCTTAACCATAGATTCATTAAGATTCTTTCCACCTGTAAAACTCATTAATAAATGTATAATATCATCTCTTGAAAAGCTATTATTAAACTTAGTAACTTTCTTTTTAAATCGGGCTTCTTCAATTGTTACTTTCATATTATCTCATAAAAGCTGGTCGCATTACAAACCATATAAAGCAAATAGCTGATATTATTAAATGTCTTCAGTAGGTGCATAATCATATTTATCAAAGGTTACAGTACAAACTGCCGATACAGTTGGAATAACTAAACAAAGTAATAAAACGGTTAAAGCTATTATTATTTTTTTCATTCTCTTATTTTTCTCCCTATTGAACCCACAAGTACAGTCATAAGCGAAATAGATATTAAAATTATTATAACCATAAGAGCATTTGTTTTAAAGTAAACTACAATATCATTAAGATTTTCAGTTAGTTGTGTACTAACGCCACTCATTTGCTCGATTATAAATGGTTGTTGAACATCTGTAACTATCAATGGTGCAGTTGGATCTAAATCTAAAATTGTAGGTGAACCACTACTACCACCTGTTCCACTAGTTGAAGCACCTGTTGAAACTTGTACACAGTATGGTCCAACCGAAACTCCATCTCCAACAGTATTATTACATTGGAAGTAAAAACAATATCTTTCACCAGAAACAAAACCAGTCATTAAATTAGTATGTTCTATATCACCTGTTGAACTCATTATTGTTCCATCAGTTACGTTAGTCATTGCACTTGTTGAATAATAACAAGTACTCTCTGTATGTGTTGTTATATTATAAGTCCATTCACCAGTTGAAGGTGTAAATACTGTTCCGTCAATCGGACTTACAGTAAGAATCTCTGGAACATTTGAAATTATTTCAAACGTTAAATCTACCTTATTCTTATTTACTGCACCTGCACTTGGATCGATATCAACCCATTCGTTCTTTTTCCAATTATCATGTGTTAGTGTTATCAAATATTTATTAGTATCAATTTCTTTAACTTCAATATCAATACCTTGTTTTAGTTCAGCTTCATAAAAGTCAAAATAATACATTTTATCTGGCGTTATAAAGTGAGCATTACCAAAGGGACTATTTTCAACAAGTTCCATATCATTTATAATAAACTTAACTTCGCCATCTTTATTTGTTTTAATTCGATAATCAATTTTTGAATAATCATCAACATCTTTTATAGTAGTTTTTACTTTTGTACCATCAGCAACTTCAACTTCATATTTATATTCATTATTCTGCATAACAATTATATTATTTGAATTATAATCTTTCTTTGAGTTTCCATGATTATGCGTACCATCTTCCATTACAAGCTTCATTTCTTCTTTTTTGTACTTATCTTTTTCTTGTAATTCATTGTGCGTATCCCAAGCCATAAGTGTTAAATTGTAATCTCCATCAGGATAATCAGTTACATTTACTCCATCTGCCCAAGTAAAACTCATGTTTCCACGTACATCTAATTCTGTTGAATTCATCGTAGTTCCATTTTGATAAACTATTGTATAATTCATAGAATCTAAAACCGTTTCATCTTCCGCTGTGAAATTTATATACATTGTTGGAAATGATACTCTAAGATGTGTTGTTGTATTATCTATATCAAAATAGTTTGAAGTTATTAATGGCGAAACAAAATCCCAGAAGCCTTCAAGTCCTGAAACGTTCCATCCTAAGACCACCATGTTTTCAGGTCCAATTGAATTTCCATTTGATAAGGCAGCGTATTTCCATAGATAAGCAGTCATTGTTGATTGGTTTATTGTCCATTTGTTTGTTGCTCCACCTGTAATGGTTACGTTTGATGTTGTATTTCCGATTAAGTTTATTGTTCCTGAACTTGTTCCGAATCCTGCACCTGCTGTGTCTTCAAAAGTTAAAACTGATGGTGCTGTTAGGTTTAGTGTTCCACTAATATACGCAGTTTCTGTATTTAAATTATATCCTTCACTACTTAATGTATCTGAATTTATCGTAAATACAGAATTAACAGTTACATCTCCACCTAAGTTTCTATTTTCTTGTAGATATAGATGATTATAGGTTGTAGAAGTAACATCAGCATTTCCAGTAATATATATTATTCTATAAATATTAGCCAATGTTCCACTTCCAATAATTGGTGAAACACTACCTTTTATTTGTAAATCTACATCAATAGCACCATCTGTAAATGTTCCATCGCCAGTTGTTAGTGTTCCAGAAACAGCCATATTATCTGTACCTGTTGAATCTAAAGGCGTAAGTGTTGTTGTTTTTCCTGTTTGAGCAACTTCTAAGTTAGAAAATTCTAATAAATTATGCTGATAAGATATACTTCCATTTCCAGTCATATTAACTGTACTTGTTCCTTCTGCGAATGTTCCACCAGCAGCCCAAACTGTTGAATGTGATGCAGTTCCAGTATTACTTCCAATTGAATCTGTTACAGTTGTTCCAGTTCCAGTATCAAATTGGTAACATGAAACTAATTCTGTTTGGTTTGACATTTCTGAACATTTTGCAAACATATTTGAACGGATTTCACTTTCTGTTAAAGCTGTATTGTATATGGAAACTCTACCAATTTCACCATTAAAATAAGCACCTGCTGGACTTCCAGCTCCACCATCATAACTTCCAATTATGACTTTTGTTGAACCAGTAGTTATTACATTATTATTTGTTGTAGTGTCAACTAATTTTCCATCAACATAAAGTTTCATATCATCAGAAGCCAAACTTGTATCATATGTAGCAACAGCATAATGCCATTTATCATCATTATACGTATCTGAACTTGTAACATCAATTCCACCAGAATTAATTTTAAAAATAACATTTCCACTAGATAATTGCATAGTCCAGGGCGACCATTTACTTACTACATTCATTGTTCCAGAACCAGTTGTTTTAAACCAAGCACCAACTGTAATATTATTAGCTATATCTAAATTATCTGCATCATCAATAACAACAGCTTCACTTCCATCCAGATCCAATGCAGACTTTCCAATTAATCCACCTGAAGATTGCCAGTCACCTGAAACATCAAAATTAGATGACCCCGCTACAATAATACCACCATTTGCCAAAATCATATCTGTAATATCAAAATTATTATTAGTGGTAGTTAGTGTTCCCGAAGCTACTGTTAGTTTATTTCCAGTACCGTCAAATCCTTGTGGATTACTTGCTTTAATAGATGTTGCTCCCGCTGAATTTATTACAACATTTTCTGCGAAAAGGTTTTGATTTGGGTCACTTCCAGCAGACCAATCATTTTCAGTTGCCCCAGTAATAATCACAGTAGAATTAGCCCAAGTATTTGAAGCAGAAACAGAACTCATACTTATTCTATTAGCATAAATTAAAGAATCATCTGTATTAATTATTCCATTAATATTTAATAATCCGCTAAACTCTGCTCTCTGTCCGTTTAAGTCAAAAGTATCTCCTGAGCTAACTGTGAAAGCTGCGAACTTGCAATCTCCATCAAGAGTTATTGTTTCACCACTACTTGTTGTTGTAACAGCTCGTTGGAAATCCATCCACTTCAAAGACCATGTTTTATCGTTTTGTCCCCAACTCCATTCATTTCCTACAACAATTACAGGATATAATTGTGAAGCACCTGTAAAAATAGTATCTCCAACAATACTTCTAAAACTTCCTGCTGTTACATTTATTGTTCCAGATTGTGTTGAATTTCCGAAAGTATGATTTGTCCACCAATAACTTAATGATGCTGAAGATGTTACAGAATTTATGATAGTTGTATTTTTCTTAACTTCTACATTTGCACCAGCAATTATAACATCATAAAAAACAGGTTCTACACTTCCACTTGCTTGTATATCAAGAGTTCCATTGAAAGTCATTGTTCCATCATTGTGTGTAAATGTTCCATCATTATCAAAGTTTCCTGAGATTGTTGTTGTTCCATTGGTAGCTGAATATTCACCACTTGATTCTACAGTCAAAGAACCGATAGTTATTTGATTTGCGTGATATGCTGAATTATGATATCCCTTAAGTGCGCTCCAAGCAGGAACAGTTACATCACCATAAATATATGCACCAACAGTTCCAGAGCCAGCAAAGTAAAGTGGTCTTCCTACACTCAAATCATTAGTTATATTCAAATCGTTTCCTTTGACATAGTAAATTCCAGTTGTAACTAAATCCAAATCATAGAATGAATTATTAACATTATCAATCCATAATCCATCTGTAGCTCCAGACATTACAAATGTTCCATTATTATGTGTTAATGTTCCTTGTGCATTCAATATATATCCCGATGAATCGTTAGTTAGTGTTGTTGTTCCGTTTGTAGCATTATAAACTCCACCAGAAAGAATTTGTAAACTTCCAAATGAAACATCCCCAAAAGTATTTCCATCTCCATCTCCAAGTAATCCACCATCTTCAACGATTACATCACCTGTAACTGTGAAAGAAGCAGGTGTTCCATCAGACCAAAATGTTCCTTCAGATATATTTAAATTACCATCAATTACTTGAGAAGAACCAACTAAATCAATTACATTAGCAGTATTTATTGTAAAATTATAAATATTACCTGCACAACCAATATCTAAACTTGTATCATCATCACTTTCAATACTTATTTCTCCACCATTTGCAGTCAGTATTCCATCACAATCGATAGCAAATGAACCAACGGATTCTGAAGTTATGTGTGTTGTTTGAGTTGTAGCATCATAAGTTCCAGTAGAATCAATATCCAAAGAACCAATTGTAATGGTTTCAGTTTCAGCTCTACCAAAAGTTGCACCTGCTTGAATTTGAACATCGCCATCTATTTGATATACTTGTTTAGAAGATGTTGAACCAAATAATCCTGAAATAACTGTTAAATCATTATCAATAATAACTGTATTAGCATTTCTAACTTCATTACCTATATCACCTGTATCTATAATTAAATTATATACATGACCCGTACATTGCATATCTGTTTCAGTTACGGTTGCTGTTGATATGTTAAATGTTCCATCATTATGTGTTAAAGTTCCATCACAATCTATTGCTTTTCCCGTAAGACCTTCATCAGTTAAATCCGTTACAGTACTTGCATTATATGTAGAACTTGCTTCAATAGTTATACTACCTAATCTTAAAAGCGAACTATCACCTGCATCTAAATAACCTGAATCGTTTATTATTGCAAGTTCAGTTACGTTTAAGTCAAATCCATCTGTATCCCAAGTATATCCATTTGTTGAAAGATTACCACATTCATAATCTGTTGTTTGAGTATAATCTTCAATCATATCACAAGGAAAATTATTTGGATAACCATTAGCACTAGGTGTTGTTTGAACATATTCATCACCCGCATCTGTAAATCCGATTGTAATTGTTGATTCCGTTAATGCTACACCAGTACAATTCCAAGTTGAATTAAAGAAATTTCCTTCAGTTGTGTTTTCTACATTATTACATGTTCCTGAAGATACTGTTATGTTTGTAGCAACTATATCGGCATATCCATCTGTATCTTCTACACCAGCAGTTACATTAAAACTTGGTGCAGTTGTTGAATTTATGAAAGAGTTTTGATTATCAATGGTCGGTAAATAATTTGGTACAATATATGTAGTTACATTTCCTAAAGAATAGTTTGTAAAACTTGAAACATTAAAATATATTACTCCACCGGTTAAGTTTACAGGCGTACTACATAAAGCACCACAAGCTGCATCATTTCTTAAAGCAGTTGGTGATTCACTTGCAGTTAATCCATAAAATGTTAAGTTAGCAGAATCATTAAGATCAGAAAATGTCGTAGAGTCTACATAAATAGAATTATTAGTTATATTTATACCATTACCTAATCCAAGACTTCCTGACGTACTTATATCAAAATTTGATTTTTTCCAATCTACTTCACCATATGAATTATTATATATCAAATTAAGATTAGTTCCACTATCATCTATTAAATTACCTGTTGCAGTTAGATTATTATTAATAAAACTATTAGAATCAGTAACCATAGCTAAAGATATAGCTATTCCAGCAGAAGCAGTTATAATATTATTTTCTATAACATTATCCGCCCCTCCCGAATTTATTGTAACTACCTTATCTGTACCAGATATATTGTTGTTTAATAATAAAAGCTGATCAGAATTTCCATTAAAAAATTGAAAAGTAAAATCTGTACCAGTTATATTATTATTAGTATAATTATTATCATGAGAATTATCATTACGAACTGTAACACTATTACTTACTATTTCATTGTTATCAATTAAATTATAATGAGATGAGGATAATAATAATGTAAGTAAACCATCCGCTGTAATTTTATTATTTAGTATTGAAGAACTATCTACACTACTATAATATATACCATAATTAGCTTTTACATAAATCGTATTATTATTAATTTCACCGTTATCAGAACCACTTGAGTAATATATACCATAATCACTACCAGAACCATTCAAAGAAATATTACAATTCTTTACAGTTACACCTGTTGTAGTTATATATACACCATTATCAATCTCACTTTGTATTGTAAATCCTGCACAGTCAAATATAACATCTGTTGCAGTAATTTCTATACATTTATCTGTTGCATCAAAAATATCTGCAGTCATTGTATATGTATCTGAAGAAGAAAGTTCTGCACAAGCACTAATATCTGGATCTAACTTATAGGTTTTACTTTCTTCAATTATTGTAAAATTATAAAAATTATCTTTATAAGTACCATCTTCAATAACAACTGGATTTATAAAAGATATTTCAACCATTAAAGGTTCGTTCTTTTTCAGTTTTTCGTTTTTGTCGAAGGTTTTGAAGTTTGTAAATTCTTTTTTACTTTTGTTATATGTTTTTACATGAGTATCATTGATTTCTTCCACATATTTCTTATCTTTATTAGTATAAGTATTGCTTACTTCATATGTTACGTTTGTAACGGGATATTTTGTTTCTAATCCGAAACCTGTATCTTTAAGAGTCATATCTAATGTTTTTTTGTTTTCTAATTCAACAAAAGCGGTACAGTATCTAAAATTATCTTTGGGATTTCTCCATTCACATTTTATTTCTTCTAGAGCGGTTATAAAAATATCCGTTTCATTAACTACCTTATAAGATTTTTCCATTTCATATTCTGTTAAATTAATATCATCAATCTTATCTATCTTTTCAAATTTTCTATCTGCATAACTACTTTGTATGCTAAAGATAAATATACATATTAAACCAACTACTAACGCATTCTTTAAAGCGTTGCTTTGTGCTTTTTTCATTTTCATAATATGAATTTTACTGCTAACAACATTAATGTTATTAATCCTAATATTGTTGCTAATAAATATATAGGGTTCGTAAATATAAATGTTATGTATTTGTTCAAAGTAGAACCAACTTGAACAGATATTTCAGTATCACCATGATTTGATTTTATTTCAATAGCACCTTTGTATATATCTTCTTTCATAAAACAAGTTAAGCCATTGTAATTTCCTAGAGTTCCACCAGCGATTACTTCTGAATTAAATTCTAACCAACAGTTTCCCATAATATCATCTGATAGAATATATTCAAAACTATCTGAATCTGAACCGATATTTTTTATTCTAAATGGTACTGTTGAAGTATTTGTATTTGTTTTTCCAATAAATATAATTTTCTTATTAGATGGGTCTACTATTTGTATATTTGTTTCGTTAGTTCCACCAATAACTAAAAGCGGTGAACCACCACCACCTCCACCAATTCCTTCTTGTCCTGCATCCGTAATAGTTAAACTTAGAGGTATCTGTTTACTTGTTGTTCCACCTTCAGCAGAAGTTGTACAAGTTAAACTCATTGTATCGGCAGTTGTTTCTAATAAACTAGCATTAGCAGTTATAGTTACATTAATATTAAAATCAGCATTAGCTAATACTTCAAAAGAACTATTACCAATCATATAATAGCTTTCAAGTGTTCCTATAACTGATAAATTACAATTTGTAGCGTTATAATTTCCAGTATTATTTACTTGTAAAATCCATGTTATCTGGCTATCTGTTAAAATTGAATTAGATTTTGAAGTTGGAAATGTAATTAATTTAGCAACTTCTGTTGTAGATACACTTAATTTTATTGGTATTTTATACGTATTATCATCATAAGTTCTTGTTATAGTTATATTGCCTATATAATCACCAACAGGTGCATCATCTGTAGAAGTTACATTATAAGATATTTCATAATTGCTATCAGCCGTTATGTTAAAATCATCTCCAAAATCCCATACAAATCTACTTGCATTTTCTAAATGTTCATTATCAGTTATGCTTAAATTATATTCTACTTTTGAAGTTGCATTATGTGTTACGATTAAATTTAGTGTTGTAGCGTTTCCAACTGAATTTACTTCT
>Ga0222658_1000598_pt1 | contig 19079 bp, 19 predicted proteins | sample AntAcemetagen476_FD_179830 | JGI IMG/M metagenome (GOLD analysis project Ga0222658, IMG submission 179830) | Saline water microbial communities from Ace Lake, Antarctica - #476 | ecosystem: Environmental > Aquatic > Non-marine Saline and Alkaline > Saline | place: Antarctica: Ace Lake... | reverse complement strand
TCAAGTAGTTCCTCTCAGAGCAGTTCTTCTAGTTCAAGTTCTCAGAGTTCTTCAAGTAGTTCTTCTTCTCAGAGCAGTTCGTCTAGTTCTTCTCAGAGTTCTTCGTCTAGTTCAAGTTCTCAGAGTAGTTCATCTAGTTCAAGTTCTCAGAGTTCTAGCAGTTCTTCCCAGAGTAGTTCGTCTAGTTCAAGTTCTCAAAGCAGTTCATCTAGTTCGAGTTCTCAAAGTTCGTCTAGTTCTTCTCAAAGTAGTTCATCCAGTTCAAGTTCTCAGAGTAGTTCATCTAGTTCAAGTTCTCAGAGTTCTAGCAGTTCTTCCCAGAGCAGTTCATCCAGTTCATCTCAAAGTAGTTCTTCAAGTTCTCAGAGTTCGTCTAGTTCTTCTCAAAGCAGTTCATCCAGTTCAAGTTCTCAGAGTAGTTCATCTAGTTCAAGTTCTCAGAGTTCTAGCAGTTCTTCCCAGAGCAGTTCATCCAGTTCATCTCAAAGTAGTTCTTCAAGTTCTCAGAGTTCTTCTAGTAGCAGTTCTTCACAAAGTAGTTCGTCTAGTTCTTCTCAAAGCAGTTCTTCTAGTTCTCAAAGCAGTTCTTCAAGCAGTTCTTCCCAGAGCAGTTCATCTAGTTCTTCACAAAGCAGTTCATCTAGTTCTCAAAGTTCAAGTAGTTCAGTACCTGGGAGTAGTAGTTCTTCACAAAGTTCTTCAAGTAGTTCTAAAAGTAGCAGTTCTTCCAGTTCGTCTCAGAGTAGTTCTTCAAGTTCTCAGAGTTCTTCAAGTAGCAGCTCTTCTCAAAGTAGTTCGTCTAGTTCTTCTCAGAGTAGTTCCAGTAGTAGCTCCTCTCAAAGTAGTTCATCTAGCTCCTCTCAGAGTAGTTCTTCAAGTTCTCAGAGTTCTTCAAGTAGCAGCTCTTCTCAAAGTAGTTCGTCTAGTTCTTCTCAGAGTAGTTCCAGTAGTAGCTCCTCTCAAAGTAGTTCATCTAGCTCCTCTCAGAGTAGTTCATCCAGTTCTCAAAGTTCTTCTTCTATTTCTTCTCAAAGCAGTTCTTCTAGCTCAAGTTCTCAGAGCAGTTCATCTAGTTCAAGTTCTCAAAGTTCAAGTAGTTCTTCTCAAAGTAGCTCTTCAAGTTCTTCTTCTCAAAGTAGTTCGTCTAGTTCAAGTTCTCAAAGTTCAAGTAGCTCTTCTCAAAGCAATTCGAGTAGTAGTTCATCCCAAAGCAGTTCTTCTCAGAGTTCTTCAAGTAGTAGCTCATCTCAAAGCAGTTCATCCAGTTCGTCTCAAAGTAGTTCTTCAAGTTCTCAGAGTTCTTCTAGTAGCAGTTCTTCACAAAGTAGTTCGTCTAGTTCTTCTCAAAGCAGTTCTTCTAGTTCTCAAAGCAGTTCTTCAAGCAGTTCTTCTCAGAGCAGTTCATCTAGCTCTTCTCAGAGCAGTTCTTCAAGTTCTAAAAGTTCCAGCAGTTCTTCTCAGAGTAGTTCCAGCAGTAGCTCCTCTCAAAGTAGTTCATCTAGCTCCTCTCAGAGTAGTTCTTCAAGTTCTCAGAGTTCTTCTAGTAGCAGTTCTTCACAAAGTAGTAGCTCATCTAGTTCTTCACAGAGCAGTAGTTCATCTAGTTCTTCACAGAGCAGTTCATCTAGCTCTCAAAGCTCAAGTAGTTCAGGAGTTGCAAGCAGTAGTTCTTCAAAAAGTTCTTCTAGTTCTTCTCAAAGTAGTAGTTCATCTAGTTCTTCACGAAGTAGTTCGTCAAGTTCAAAAAGTTCATCAAGTAGTTCTCAGAGTTCGTCAAGCAGTTCTAAAAGTTCAAGTAGTTCTTCACGAAGCTCAAGTAGTTCTGGAAGTTCAAGCAGTGAGACTCCTCCTGCTCAATATCCTTGGTATAGAGATATAGCTCAATATTATGATGGAGTTATAAGAGATGTAGCCTATTCCACTGTTTATTCAAAAAAAGCAGTTGACGTAATAATTAATTTAACTTCTTCAACTTATAATTATTCTACAGAATTAGCATTAGAACTTTTGCCAGCTTTAAGATATGGAGATAAAAGAATAAGAAAAATTGCAGGAAAAGAATTAGCTATATCTAAACTAGTGGAAAAAATAAATAATTATGTTATTGAAAAGGGTTTTGAAGGTAGTTTAACAAACTTCGTTAATACTATAGTATGGAGTGAAAATTATAATTACAAAATTCCTTATTACTGGGCACGAGAATGTAAAAAATCAGGATATGATATAAGTGAGTGGGTAATAGAACCTAATCCTGATCAATCTTAAAAACATTGGGCATTTTACTCTATCTGGTTAGATTCAAATTAAAATAATAGGAATATAATAAGTAATGGCATTTGTATATGATACAAAAGGAGAGAGAGCGAGTCTTACTACAGGAGATCCTGTAGCCCTTACTTATACTTGTGGTACTAATACAAAGATATTAGTTGCTTTAGTTACATCAAGCACTAATGCTTCTCGCCCCGGTGGAGATCCAACATACAATGGCGTGTCATTTACGCAAGGGGCTTATGCTGCTGATTTGAGGGTCGTAGGTCCTGCGGAATGTTTTAGTGAAATTTGGTATATGTTTGATCCTCCAACAGGATCGGCTTATACTATTAGTTGTCCTAATAGTGGAGGTCGAAATATTAGATTACAAGCAGTATCATTTACTGGTTCTGCATCAGCTGAAGTATTTGGTACTGATAGCATGTCAAGGACTCATACTGCTTGCTATACAACTGTTCTTTCTGTTCCCGAAGGTGCGGCATGTGTAAGTTGTTTGGGCAATGGTAATACAAATGATGTAACCGCTAATAGTCATACAATTTTATATTCTCATGATGAAGGTGCTTGGAATACCGCTTGTCAATATTCTATTCAAGACTCTACAGGAGATGAGACTCATACATTTACAGGTGCAGGAACAGATGATATTGCTATGAATATGATTGTATTTCAAGAAGCTGGAAGTTCGAGTAGTTCATCTCGAAGTAGTTCTTCTAGTTCTCAAAGTAGTAGTTCGTCTCGAAGTAGTTCATCTAGTTCTCAAAGTAGCTCATCTAGTTCTCAAAGTTCTTCAAGTTCTGTTATTTCTAGTAGTTCTTCTCAAAGTTCTAGCAGTTCTTCTCAAAGCAGTTCTTTAAGTAGCTCAAGTAGCTCTATTACCTATTTTACAAGTGATGATTTTTCAACTGACACAACAGGAGATTATACAAAAGAAGAATATTTTTCTGATGATGGACCGGCTAGTACCACTTTTTCTTGGGATGCTGGTGGAGAGAGAGGTCAAATAACAGTAGCAGACAATGATGGACTTAGAGTTAGTAGGCAATTCTTACCTACTTCTTCTGGTACATTTTTTATGAAATTTAGTCCAGATTATAGAGAGCCAAATGGTGGTATTTTTAAACTAAGATTAAAAGAAGATGATCTAAATTATTACTTAGTTAAAAATTCAGAGGGATATGGTCCTTTTGGATTATATAAATATGTTAATGGAGAAGAAGATGTTGATCCATTTGATGATAGTGCTTCTTTTGCAAGCGAGTACGTTCAGGATGTTGATTACACTATATTAGTTACTTGGACTCCAACGTCAACAAGTGTAACTGCTTTTGGTGAAACCATAACAATAAATACAGAAACAACCTCTTTAAATATAGATACTTTTGAAATTGATTTTTTTCAACAAATTGGTTATATAGATGATTTGTCTTTTTCTCAAAATCTTAGTTCTAGCTCTAGTTCAAAATCAAGTAGCAGTTCATCTATTAGTAGCTCGAGTTCTATAAGCTCCTCAAGTAGCTCTGTGAGTTCAAGCAGTTCAAGTAGCTCAACTAGTAGTAGTTCTTCTTCATTAAGTAGTTCAAGTTCATCAGTTAGTTCGAGCAGTTCTATTAGCTCATCAAGTAGTTCTATTAGTTCATCAAGCAGTTCTCAAAGTAGTAGTTCATCTTTTAGTAGTTCAAGTAGTTCTATAAGTAGTTCTAGTTCTTCTCAGAGTTCTTCAAGTTCTCAGAGTAGTTCAAGTTCTTCTCAGAATCAAAGCAGTAGTTCTAGTTCTATGGCAAGAGAAATATCTAAGAATGATATAACTTGGACACTTGGAGGAGATTATACTTATGGAGAATATACAACTGGAGACTATTGGGTATTAGATCCAGGTGGAGGAGTAGTTGTTACAAGTGTAAGTCCTGCACCAGCAGGAGATCAAAATGGATCAATGGTAAATCCATCTACAACTGATCAAGCTTATGATAGTAGAATTGGAGATGGTTGTTATGATGGTACTTTAGGTATCACATATCCTAAAACTTTAGATGCTGGGGATTCTCTTGTATCAACTGATAGTTACGCCTCTAATGAAAATACTACTCATACAGATATAATTGATTGGCCTGTTACTTGGCCGTTCCACAAGTTAAAATCTATGGAAATATTAACTTGTGTTGGTTCTATTCCAGAAGATGATGAATTTAGACCTCCATATGCAGGAACTTCTAAACCAACTTATAAAACAAGTGATATTAATTACGAAGCATTACCTAAATTATTACCTGATATAAGTATTTTTGATGGTGTTACGGCAGGAAGAGTTGGACGACTTGGTTCAGGAACTATAGCAGATCAATATGCTAGATATTTCGAAAGACCTTGGTTATTACATGTTAATGATTGGGAAGGAAGACAATCTCATCCAACAGACAACATGCCTAACTACCATAAAGAATGTTTTAGACTAGTTGGTGAAGCATCTTTGATATTACTATGTGATCTTGATACTATTTATTCAACAGCAGGAGAACTTGATAAATTATTAATTCCATTTTTACAAATGGGTATTGATAGTGAAGGGTGTAGCCAAGTTCTTCATTGGGATACTGGTCTAGATACTCCTGCTTGGGTTCCAGGAGGAGATAGTTCTTTAGGGAGATGGGCTATTATATTTGCTGGTTTAGTATTAGGTGTTGGCACTATGGATGGTGAACCGTATCCTGATATTAGACAAGCAAAACAGGTTTATTATATAACAGATAGACAAAATGATTATTTAGGAACAACTGGGGGCATAGGGGAATTACCGCCACCTAATAATATATATCCATCTAACGTAACTGTTGGACAAATTAGAACTGGTTATACAACAGGGGAAGGCAAAGTTCCGACTTGGCGACAATTGAGAGGATTAGCAGAACACGAAAATTATAATAAAACAGATATTCCCGATTCTTTTAAGTTCTTCAATAACAAAACTTGGGACTCTCGAGAAACATACAGAACTATAAATAGTCCTGGATATGTCTCTCAAGGTTTAGCTACAATGATAATGGACGCTGAGGGTGTATGGGACCAACCTGCTTTGTTTGATTATATTGTAAGATATAGAGATGGTGAAGGAAGAACTCTTAATTCTGATTTTGTTCAGGATATGTGGGATCTCTATAGTACTTATACTTATAGTAGTTCTAGTAGTGCTTCAAGCAGTAGTTCTTCTCAAAGTAGTTCTAGTAGCGTAGTTGGTGGATGGAGCAGTAGTTCTTCTCAAAGTTCTTCAAGTTCGTCTCAAAGTAGTTCGAGTTCTCAGAGTAGTTCATCTAGTTCCTCTCAGAGTTCTTCCAGTTCAAGTTCTCAAAGTTCATCTAGTTCAAGTTCTCAAAGTTCTTCTAGTTCTTCACAGAGTAGTTCAAGTAGTTCAAGTTCTCAGAGTTCAAGTAGTTCTGGACTTGCAAGCAGTAGTTCAAGTTCTCAGAGTAGTTCTTCTAGTTCCTCTCAAAGCAGTTCTTCTAGTTCAAGTTCTCAGAGTTCAAGTAGTTCAAGTTCTCAAAGTAGTTCTTCTAGTTCTTCCCAAAGCAGTTCTTCTAGTTCAAGTTCTCAGAGTAGTTCAAGTAGCTCAAGTTCTCAGAGTTCGTCTAGTTCAAGTTCTAAAAGTTCTTCTAGTTCTTCCCAGAGCAGTTCATCTAGTTCCTCTCAAAGTAGTTCTTCTAGTTCCTCTCAAAGCAGTTCATCTAGTTCAAGTTCTCAGAGTTCTTCTAGTTCAAGTTCTCAAAGTTCATCTAGCTCAAGTTCTCAGAGTAGTTCTTCTAGTTCACAAAGTTCTTCAAGTAGTTCTTCTTCTGTCAGTTCTTCAAGTAGTGTAGTTTTTGGATTTAGTAGCAGTTCTTCTAAAAGTTCCTCAAGCAGTTCTAAAAGTTCCTCAAGTAGTTCTAAAAGTAGTAGTTCTTCTCAGAGTAGTAGCTCTTCAAGTTTCCAAAGTAGTTCTAGTTCAAGTTCTAAGAGCAGTTCTTCTAGTTCTTCCCAAAGTAGTTCTTCTAGTTTAAGTTCTCAAAGTAGTTCCAGTTCTTCTTCTCAGAGCAGTTCGTCTAGTTCAAGTTCTCAAAGTAGTTCTTCTAGTTGGTCTGGTATCGATTTATATCCTTGGTATAGAGATATATCTCAATATTACGATAGTGTTATAAGAGATATTCCTAATGCCCCTACTTATTCAGAAAAAGCTTATCAAGTAATAACTGACTTAACTTCTCTAGATTATAGCTATGCCACAGAATTAACATTAGAACTTATATTGTTATTAAGATATGGAGATACTAGGGTAAGAAAAATTGCAGGAAAACAATTAGCTATATCTAAGATAGTGATAAAGATGAACAACTTTGTTATTAAAAAAGAATTTGAAGGAAATCTAACAAATTTTGTAAATAATAGAATATGGAGTGAAAATTATTCTTATCTCATTCCTTATTATTGGGCACAAGAATGTAAAAAAGCAAAATTTGATACAACGGGATGGCTAATAGAACCTAATCCTAATCAGTCATAAAGAAAGGTATAAAATGAGTTGGTTTAAAACTATTTTAACAAGAAAAATATGGAAAAAAGCGGATGACGAAAATGATCGTCCTCTTTGGACCCCTGGACAACCTCAACGACCTTCTATTCCCGCACAATTTGAACCAACAGAACAACAACCTGTTCAACCAATTGAACCCGTGCAACCAATTGAACCTATACAGCCAATTGAACAAGAGCAGCCTCTACAACCTGAAGAAGTGCCTATTCAACAAGAAGAAGCTGAACGTATTATCCAAGAGGAAGAAGCAGTTCCTTTCCAAGATCAAGAAATAGGACAACCAAGTTTAGGAGGTCATAAAAAATTATTAAGTGTAAATCCTGATCTTAAAAATAGTTTTGAAATAACTTTTACTGATGAAAAGAATTTTAAATCTAAAATGAAAAAAACTATAGATAGTATAAATAAATATAATGATGGAGTTGCTCAAAGACAAGGATGGGATCCTATTCAAGTTATTTACCAACCTGATCTAGATTCTGCTCCTTATCAAAAAAAACTAACAGATGCTCAAGGAAATGCAGTAGTTTTTAATGCCAGGAGAGTGACTATAGTTGGAGAGCCTCCTGTTCCTGCTGGAACTGCTTTAAAAAAACTTAAAGATCCACAAACTAGGAAATTAATAAAAGATGATAAGGGAAATAATATAGAAATTCCTGTTAGGTATAAAGTAATTGGTTTAATAAGGCATCAAGCAACTAGGCATCCAGCAGAAATACAATTAGATGAAAATACAAAAATGCCTTATCTTATTAATTTAACAGAAGAAGCTTTTGCTCCATATGCAAATCAAGCCATAAATCCTAAATCTGTAAAATGGAAATTAGGAGTTACTGCTAAAACTGCAATACCTATACCTAGTATAGAAGCTGGACAAAAGATCTTAAAACAAAATGGATTAGAAAAAGATTATGGAGAGTGGCGTAATTTTGTTTATGCAGATCCAAAAGCTCCTCCAATTAAAGAAGATTTTTGGTATAGCACTCCCCTATTATGCAACCACTGTCTTAAAGAAAAAAGAGGTTTAGTTGGTAGAAAAGAAACTTATGTGGCTATGGAATATAGTCCTGAAGATTATGATAGTGAAAAAATAACTGATGAAGACATCCTTAAATTTCCTCAACAACAAATTGGTTCAACATGTATAAAGGGATTAAAAGGAGATTTTGATTTAAATAAAATATTCAATCGATTAAGAAAAAGCGGAATGGAAGCAGAGAAAAAGACTAGACAATCAGAATCTTTTGGCGGCAATATTAAAAAGATGCCTAGACCTACTGAAACTATTTTAGCTCACGCTCTTGCTATTATGAGACAATCTTCGACAAGCGGATATAATAGATATGATAGAGGAATGGATTGGTGGAAATCTCAAAGCATGGGACAAAAAATACGTAATTATTTTAATAAAGAATATTTACCAAGAAAGAAAAAATATCAGGACGTTGCTCCTGGACCTCAACCTCCAAGATGGGGAAATCCTACTGAAGAAGATATTGCATTAGCAGGACAAATCTTAGAGTGGATGAGAAGTAGAGAAGGAGATGAATTAACAGATCAACAGAGAAGAGAAGTTCATTGGAGTTTACAAGATACCATAAGTATTAGACCTCAAAAAACCTCTTATTTTAATAGAAGATCGGATATTACAGGTCCTGAATATGCTGGATTAATAATTGATGCTTATAAAAATAGAAATAACGTGGCAGAAGAACCAGAACCTGTAATTCCACAGCCAACAATTCAACAACCAATAGTTCCAGAAGCGGCTCCAGCACCTACAATTTTAGATCCAGAACCTGTTATAGAAGAGCCTGCTATAGAAGAACCTATTGTAGAAGAACCTGGACAAGAAGTTCCTGATTTTGTTGGAAATGATGGAAGTACTTTATTGGTTGAGGTTAAATATTTAGGTTCAGATTTCAAAAGAGATGGATTATGGTTAAATAAATTTGAAGATATAAATGGAAGTTCTATTGTTACATTTAGCAGAAATGATGATATATCTCAATCATTACAACCTAATCAATGGACATATCTATTTGGAAGAGCAAAACATAATAGTTGGCAACCCAATTGGTATAATAGACAAAAGCCAAAACCAGAAGCAGTGAAAAATACTGTTTTAAATAAACCTGAAGTTGTTCCTATAAGTCAATTAGATTATTACACTGAAAAATCTAGAGATGTTCGTATGTCTCGTAAAGACTATGGAGAGACTCCAGAAGGACCTTCTATATTAGAACCAGAAAAAAAGCCTAAATCAGAATTTGATTGGGAAAGAGAATTTAAAGGATCCACATCGGAATATGTTGAGAAGTTAGCTCTTTATTACAAATTATCCGTTGAAGGTGGAACCAAAGATATTAAAGAAGTTATACCTGAATTCCTTAATAAGGTTGTAGATAAAGCTCCTGTTTTTGAAGCTAATAGAAAATACTATGAAGATTTTTTACTGGGACAACCACCAAGAGAAGCACTTAGAACTATGAAAACTATGTCTAATATATTTTAAGATTGAGAATGAACTGGTATAAAAATACAATAAAATTAGCGGCGGCTAAGAATAAAATACAACAATTTAAAGTTGATGATCCTTCTTTAAAACTCTTTATCTACAAGTATGAAAATACAATTCCCTGGGAACAAATAAAGAGTTCTGAAGATATTCAGAATTATATTAAGGGAAATTTAATACCATCTCTTCAGGAAAAAATAAATCCTGAAAATGAAAAAAGTAATTATCTTAAACATATAGATTTAGAAAGAGAGTTTCAACAAGATCCTGATAATCCTCAAGTTCAACAAGCATATGCTTTATTTCAACGAAATCCTCAAGAAGCAGAAAATAGTATATTAAAAAATATTAACGCAGATAAAAAGAAATCTTTTTTTGAGTGGTGGAAATATACTACAGAAGAAGCTGATGAATATAAAGATAATCCTGCTCTTATTTATTCTATATTAAAACCGATTATAGATAGTTCTCCAGCAACTCAAAAAGTTGGACCCCCTCCTTTAAATGCAGAAGTTTTATCTTTAATTTGGGAAGAAATTAATACTCAAGGATCTACTCAAATAAATATTTTAAAAAGATATAAAAAGATTTCTTCAAAATTAGATAAAAAATCTTCAAAAGTAATATCAACAGGATCTGGAAATGAATGGATATATATTCCTTCTAAAAAAGCAAGTCCTGATAATTATCCTGAAAATCTTAAAAAACTTATGAGATTTTCTCAAGGAACAGGTTGGTGTATAGCGGGTAATAGTTATGCTGATAGATATTTAAGTCAGGGAGATTTTTGGTTATATCTTGAAGGAGGGACAGCTAAGGTTGCTATTAGATTACAAGGAGATAAAAAAGTAGCTGAAATAAGAGGACAAAATAATAAACAAGAAAATCTTGATCCTTATTGGGAAGAAGTAACTTCTTTTTTACAGAACACTAATTTTGATTATAAAAATAATTCTCATTATAAATCTTTAGAAAAAGTAATGTTAATGAATGCTGATTTAGAAAAAGATCCAGAAAAATACCAAATGGCATTAAGAAGTATTCAAGAAAATCCAGAAAATTATAAAACTTTAAGCGAAAAAAATAAAAGAAAATTTCCTGAATTTAGACAAACAGCAGCCAAAGGATATGAAGAAAAAATGCATACAATACTTAATGATGTAGAAAGTGTAGATCCTGGCAAGAGTAGTCAATATAGATCAAAATTTGATACCTTTCAAAGAAAATATAATAGTATTCCAGAGGAAATAAAATCTCTTATGTCAGAGGGAGTAGAGGGAAGAATATTAACAGTTCATAGAAATGTATTTCAAAAAGATCCTCTTGCATTTGATGACTTTCCTCCAGAAATACAAGCTTCTATACCTGATGAAGAAAGAGTGAGTGCATGGAGAAATTATATTCAAGATGATCCATATCGTTATAATAATCCTAATTTGCCAGATGATGTTAAAAAAAGAATACCTGTAGAATCTGTAACTCAAGCTTGGAAAGAATTAGTTACTTTTAATTCTAAACACATAGATAATATGAACTCTGATATTCTTAACCTTATTAATTCTGATCCAAAAGATCCTAATTTCATTAAAAACATAGTTCTATCAGATTTCCAGAAGAATCCTATTTCTCGAGCTTATGTAAGAGGACAAGGGAGGGTATATGAAAAATTAGAGAGAATAAAAAAAATGAGATTAATGTCGGAACAAGAAATCTCTCAAGTTTATGCTCAGTTTGCTAATAGAAATCCTAATTTAGCCAAATTTATCCCTAATGAATATAAATCTCAAGCAACTCAGAACATGGCAACTGATAAATTAGATATTATAATTGAACAATCAAAGCCTCTTATTCAAGCTGATTCTCAATATTTTAATAGATTAAATAAAGATGTTCAAGTAAGATTTGTTGAAAAATATCCTAATTTTGTAGCATCTTCCTTTGAAAGAACAAAACAAAGATACGGACCAAATTTAAGAGGTTTTTGGAATAGCATTCCAGATGTAGTCAAACCTATTATGCCTATGACAACAAAACAAGAGATGGGTCAATATTATTTTAATTTCATAAGTAGAAAATATCCAGAACCTCAAAGATTTCCTGCCATTATGACAGAAGTTCCTCCAGATCTTCAACCTTTTGTTTTATCTAAATTTTCATCTAAAAGAAATTGGTATATTAAATTAAGCTAAAATTATCATCAATAATATCATCAGGATTGACTATTTCTCGAAAATCATTTACAAAGATAGGAGCATTTTTTAAATGTTCTCTATCTAAACTATTATTAAAATGCTCATATGCCTCAAGTCCACTCATATTATGATCCCTCATTAATATTCCTATTATTAATGTGGCATCATAAACGGCCGATATAAAGCCTCCAGCACTTTTTCCAGTTCCAATTAATGCTTCATCAAATCCTTTTATCAAATGTGCTTCTTTATTCTCTTCTTTAATAATTTCTTTAATCAGTTGCATATTTTTCATCTTCTTCCTCACATAAATTGATTTAATAATTACATTTGCTCATTCTAACAAAAATGTTTCCACTTTTTTCAAAAACTAAAGGATTTTGTTTACATATGTAGAATATAGTATATAATCTTATAATATTTTTTGGGTGAATTATGAATTGGTATGATAAAGTTCTATTTTCAGAGCATATAAAAAAAACAGGAGTTTCTATAAAAGAAGATAATGACTGGGACTCTGTATGGGAAATGATAAAGAAAAAGAAAAAAGGTAAGAAACCAACGGCAGATGAAGTTCAAAAAGAACTCTTAAACAAATTTGATAAGAATCCACATTTAGAACCTGCTACAGTATGAACTGGTATAAAAGAGCACAAGAAGAATGGAGTTGGAAACGGCTTCTAACTGTTTTTGGGGCAACTGCGATCCTGGGATTAGCTGCCCTTTGGCATATGAATTTACTTGATCTTAGGAAATTATATGCCCAACAGCCTCAAAAAGTAGAACAAGCCTTAGAATCTATCCAACAACAGCCAAATCAAGCCCCAGAACGGATACAGGATACTCCACAGGAGCCACAGCAAGCCCCAGAACAGCCTAATTCTGATGAAGCCATACTTAGGAGCAATTTCCCCAAAGAATACGATATAATCAAAAAAGCTGCCGATAGAAACAATTGTATAGGAGAGGATCTTCTTATTCTTTTCGCCATGAGAAAATCTGAAAATGGCGATCCAGGAATAGAGTTTGGAGTTCTTCATCCTCGAGCAAAAGGTACTAATCTTGATACGCAGGCTGGTTGGGCAGCTGCTACTATTGTTAAAAATAGAGCCAGATGGAATGGTGAAGGAGATTTTATTGATTTTCTTGGATCTCGTTATTGCCCTGTAGGGGCAGAAAACGATCCAACTGGTTTAAATGAGAATTGGATTGGCAACGTAAAAAGTTGGGTAGAAAAGCTAAAAGGTTAATTTATAGGAGATAAAGATGGGTTGTGGATGTGGAAGATCTTCTAGTCTAAAAAAAACAGGATCCTCAGTATCTCGAGCAACGAGGAGAAAATTAACAAAACCTGTAGGCAAAGGTCCAGCTAAAAGAGGAAGAAGAAGAAGAAAATAATTAATTATAAAATTTCCAGTATTTTATAATCTTTTCAACAGAATTAGGAACTAGATATTTAATAGACAAACCTTTTTTTACCTTTTCTCTAATAATAGTTGATCTAATATTTATTTGAGGTACTTCCACAAATTCTACATTTATAGTTTGATAGATGGAATTTTTTACATAATCATTTCTCCATGAATATCCATCTTTTTTAGACATTGCAAATTTTCTCTCTTTTGAACAAGCTACTACAAATGTACATAATTTTATAAGTTCTTTTATTTTGTGCCAATTAGGAAGATCTGAAAAATTATCATCTCCTATTAACCAATAAATATCTGTAAAGCCTAATTCATTTTTAAAATAATTAACTGTATCTATTGTATAACTAGGTTTTCCTTCCCTGTATTCACAGTTAAATTCACAATCAGAAACCTTAAATAAAGGATTATCTCCAATTGAACACTCTATCATACTATATCTCATTTCAATGTCTGCTACATCTTCTTTAACAGGAGGTCTTGCAGAAGGAATTAAAATGACTTTATTAAACTTCATTTGTTCTGCCACTTTTGTTGAGATAATTAAGTGGCCATTATGAATGGGATCAAAAGTTCCACCAAATAGTAGAGTTTTGCTCATTGTAATCTTTCAAAAAAATAGAGGTTGGACTCGCATAACATAATAAACACCGGAGAGGGCAGTTTTATATCAGTCCAACCTCTTATTATTTTAGTCATCACTATCAAAGTTGTCAGAATCATCAGAATCATATGATGAGTCATTGGAGTCAGAGGCTCTATATACCTCATTAACATCTTCAACTGCGTCAACTATATTTTCGACTACATCTTCATCTTCTTGCCGAGTAGCACTTACATCCATATTTTCAAAGAAATTGGCATTCAAATTAACTTCTGCCATATCTAGTCCTTTATTTATATTTGCAGAATACATGGCAGATCTTGCGTAACGTTTTTGAGCCATTGTTGAGAACGCTGATTGTGTTCCCTCACTTGTATTAGCATAATGGAGAGTATCTCCTCTTGATATACCCATTGATTCTGCTACTTCAAAGACATTATCAGAACAGCCAACAAAAGCAACAGTCCATTGTCCTGTTCCCTTAATTTCTGTTATCAGGTCTTTTATTTGAGAACGATCATATTCTTTAGAATCATTCTCTCCTCCATCAGTAAAGATGGTTAAGATAACAGTAGCTTTTCTTTCTTCTAATTCTGTTTTAATTTCATTTCGCAGTTTATTTACGCTTATTCCGATAGCATCTAGCAATCTTGTTGAACCATCTTTTGGTTGATAACTTTCGTCATCAAGATTTTTTAATCCTGCCATTCCCTTATTCCAGAGTTCTTCATGCTCCATAGTTGTCCCGAATTTTACAAGACAGACTATTTGTTCTTGATTAAGGAAATCTGCTTCAGATGCTCGAATTGATTCCAAATGTTCATTAATACCAGATATAGTTACTTCTTTTTTAGAAGCCATAGAAGCACTTTTATCTACTATTGCCAAATTGTATGTTTTTAGTTTTACTTGTTCAGCCATTTCTATTTTCCTTTTTACGAAATATTAATTTTTTATCCATCTCTCCAAGCTTCTTCGCAAGTAGATGGTTGTAATTCGGGATCTTCTAAAAGATCTCGGAGAGATACGGTTATTCTTTCTTGAAATTGTTTTCCTGTTTCATCATTTTTGATTTCTTTCCAGGGAACTCCAATATATGTGTAATAAGATTCTCCCATCACCTGCTTTACAGATAATCCTGCTTTATAAAAATAGTTATCCTTAACTTTTTCTAACTTTTCAGGAGTTGGGTCTCCATGAATTTCCCCTTCCCAAGCATATTCCATAATTCCATCTGAGAGATCTTCTTCTGAAACTCCTTTCTTTTTTAATTTTTCAATTATTTTTTCTTCATCTTTGCAAACTCCAAATATACAAAATGAGGAACTACTTGAATTACTTACAAAACCTGTTCTAATCTTCATTTTCTTCTTCCTTTTAATTTAAAAATTGTCATTATATCCTTGTTCGTGATGCTCAAATATCATTTCATCTCCGAAAAGGTCTGTCATTACTTTTTCGGTTGTTTCTTTAAATTCTTTTCCTGTTTCGTCATCTTTGATTGTGTGCCAAGATCTACCTACAAAATAACCCCAAGGACTATACTCAATTATTAACTGAGCATTTGTAAATTTTTTATTTTGGTTTAATATTTCATAGGGATCTATAAGATCATCTTCTTTTTCTATTCTTGTATCAAGTTCTTTTTCTTTTATTATATTTTCAATAACTTCTTCATTTTCTCCAAAATAATGTCCATAGATTGAAAAAGAAGTTGTGCTTGAATTACTTACAAAGCCTCTTCTTATTTTCATTTTTCTACCTCATTAATAATTATTATTAAATTAAAAAGGTATTATAAAGGAATTTGTTTTCACTTTCAATTAAAAAACTAGAAGTGGGCTATGAATATGTGGGGTATTTTTGAGAATATTCCCCAACATTCTCTTATTTGTTTATAATCATCATCCTCTGGTTCATAATGTATTTCATAAAAGATTTTTTCTTTATTTTCATCCATGAATTTTTTTACACATTCACATATTTTATCTTTACAATTATTTTTTTGACAAGAATTTTCAAAACAAGGAGGTTTCTCTAATAAACTTTCACAAATAATTAATTTCATTTCTTCTGCGGTTAAGGGATTTTTTTCAAGAATATATAAAGACAAAGATCCTGCAAGTATTATAGTTGAAACTTTATTATTTTCCAACCAACTTCCTTCAAAAAGAAGTTCTCTTAAATCTCTAGGAGAAGAGGGGATGTGGTCAAGTGCTATGATATAAGAAATAAATGGTTTTGTTTTATCTATTTCTCCATTTATATGCATGAGTAGTTATCTTTAATAGTGGTTGTTATATCCCTACATTATATTTAATTGTTTATGTATAATTCCTCTAAAAATACAAAAAAAAAACTCCTGGACAAAATATCCAGGAGTTTAGTATAATCGGGCGTCTCATTTAGAAAGATTTAACCAGTGATATTCCGTAAACAAACTGATCGTTATCTCCTCTAGCATTAGCACTTCTTGCATCATCTGACAAAAGAGATACAAAAGTAACTCTTGGAGCAATAATAAGATCTGACGCTATTTTGATAGGAATAGAAGCTGTTGCGGTCAAATCATTTATTTGCTCATTATTCATTCCTGCTCCCCAGTAAGCTTTGTTATAATCAGCATTACCCCAACCTAGAGATGCAGAGAGATTAATTCCAAGAGATGTTTCTCCTACCTTTATGATATCATCAATATTTTGGGAGAGACCAAAAGCGGCATAGATTCCATCTTCGACTTCATCAATGTCATGATAAACCTTAACATTTGGATTTAGAGGCAGATCAACATTAAGTCCATAATATACTTCTGTTGTATCTTCCATCTTTGAGTTAGGAAAATCATAATGAATGGCACCGATAGAGAATCCCCAACCCTCAAGACCTGGCACAGCATCTGAATAATCTATTTGAGAATCGACTTCACCAAATTGCCAACTATTTCCGTTGTTATTTGACGTATCTAAATAGCCTATGGCAGATCCTGTCAATTTCCCAAGTTTTACAGCTGCCGATCCTGTCATTGCGGGATCATCGATTTGCAACTGTCCACGCCAGATATATTTTGTCATATAACTGGTCCCGACCTCAACGCTAAGATCGTCTTCTGCTCTTGCAATTGTCGAAAACCCTACAAGGATAATGACTGCAAGTAGTAATGAGATAATTCTGTTCATCTTAAGACCCTTTCTAAAATAATAAAAAATTTAACTATTTAACTTCTTTTATTGATTTTTTAAATTCTTGATAATCATTATATTTGCTTTTTATTTCTTCTGTCAAGTCTTTTTCTGTTATATTATGTTTCACTAGTAAATATTTTAATCCATCTTCAGGTATTAATACTTTTAATTGACAAATAGGACATCCTGAAACAGGATATTCATATATTAGATCGAATTCAGAATCCATACCCTCTTCATCCCATTTTTCTTTAAAATCTTCATCATTTAGATCTTTTGCATAAGTTAGCCAATCTTCCACACCTGATTCAAGAACTAAATCTCTTTTTGCTTGGATAGATATTTCTTCTAAAATGTGAGAATCGCAAATAGTGTGATTATTTTCACACACTTTCATTTTTTCTTCAGATAAATCTAAATCCCAACCTGAAACATCTCTTCCGCACACATCGCAGACATAACTCGTACTACTTGAATTACTTACGAATCCTGTTCTAATTTTCATTTTTCTCTCCCTTTTTTAAATTATTGTTTAACAACACATTGAACCAGTATAAACCTTTGTTGGTTCTGTAGATTCCATTTTGGTTTTAAGTTCTTGAATTGTGGTTGCTAATTCTTCTATTGTGAATTCAGATGTTCCATCAATATTATCACCGTAATCATCGCTTCTTATATAGGATAATAATTTTCCCACAATCATTTTTCCATCAGGAACACTTCCTTCTCCATAAAGCCAATCAAAGTTCTTTTTTTCATCTTTAAGATCATATAATAGTTCATCACAAAATTCTTTAATTTGATCTGGGTCTTCTATATCTTCGGGTTTTTCTCCATAAAAACTATTTTTCATTTTCTCCATAATATCTTCATCAGATAAATCGAAGATTTTTTTAACTACCTCTTTTGAATCTGAAGCATCTACTTCAAAACCCACAATTACAAAACTTGCACTACTTGAATTACTAACAAATCCCGCTCTAATCTTCATTTTTACTCTCCCTTAATTTTTTATTAACTTAAAACTTTTTTAATTGTTTCTATATTTTTATCTGTGCAGATATTATCTATTTCTTCGCAACCTCCTGAACCCATTTCAACAGAAGTTAAAATAAGATCTGGATAATATTCTCTAAAAGCATTTTGCATTTCGCTTATTAATCCATAATCATGACCTTCAGAATGAATAGATTCACCTCTAAGAAGAATTTCCATTGCCTTATCTAAAGCTGCTTTAGATTTTACTCTTAAATTTTCATCGCTTATACCTTCTCCCGCACACGCTTCTACCTCGCAAAGAATATCTTCTTCTTGTTCTGCTGTAAACTTAAAATCTTTTCCTACGAAGACAATAAAAGAACTACTTGAACTATTACTAACAAATCCATTTCTAATCTTCATAATATTTTATCCTAAATGATAACGATAGGCATCAAATTTTTGTTCAATAAACTCAAATAATGAATATGGAATAGTATTATCAGAAGATGAATTTATAATAATTTTTCCAACAACCTTATCGAATCTATCTTGATTCTGTCTCCCGAAAAAATCTTTATAAAAATCAATATCTCCCCTTGTTCCCTCATAAGGTTCATCAAAGACATCTTCAAATGCATTGGTATTATCTGTAAATTTATTATAGAAGTTTAATAACTCAACTAGAAAATCTTTGACCTCTTCAACCGTAAGATTAGTTTCGCAAATAAAACTTTCACTACTTGAATTACTAACAAATGCTGTTCTTATTTTCATTTTTATACCTATTCTTTTTTAATATGAAAAATAGATTATAACACTATTCTGTTTCACTTTCTCCCGTTTTTTCATATTATACTACCTTCCATTTTTTATGCTTCTGGAAAAAAGGAGAATGGGAGAGCGAAAAGTCTTGTGTGACCTCTCACTCTCCCCATAGGAGAATTCTTATTAAAGCCTATTAAGAAATATGCTTGCTTCATTGTCATATGCAGTAGCTATACATAAAATTGCACCAAGACAACTGACGCTCTTATCTTCTTCATAAATAGTATGAGACACCCATCCTTCTTCTGTTAGCTCGAACTCATATACCTTATGGCAGCTATCTTTATCGAATAATGCAAATGCCTTATCATGTGAGGGTGTTAAGATAGTTATATCATGGTTCCAACCTTTACAACAGGCTTCTATAACTTTACTTAATTTATCCATGAATCTCATTCCACCAAATATCAATTTCATATGTTTTGTCTCAGGAAACCCCTTCCCTTGTGGAAGGGGAGGAATGAGACATTAAATCAGCCGAAGGCTGATAAATTATCTCTTCCATATTTTTTTTA
>Ga0222658_1000594_pt1 | contig 19113 bp, 16 predicted proteins | sample AntAcemetagen476_FD_179830 | JGI IMG/M metagenome (GOLD analysis project Ga0222658, IMG submission 179830) | Saline water microbial communities from Ace Lake, Antarctica - #476 | ecosystem: Environmental > Aquatic > Non-marine Saline and Alkaline > Saline | place: Antarctica: Ace Lake... | reverse complement strand
CATGTCAAGAGCCTTGTAATAACATTCCATCCTCATCCCCGGAATGTTTTAAACCCGCGCTCAAAGATCCCGCTTCTATTATCCCTGGGGCACAGGCTCAGGCTCATAAAAGAAATGGGAGTAGATTATGTCTCGGTCATCAAATTTACAAAAAAACTTTCCAGAATGACTTCTCTTGATTTTACCAAGCGCGTCTTGCTGCATGATTTTAATATAAAGACGATCATCGTCGGCACAAATTTTCTATTCGGCCAGGGGCATAAAGGTGACTTTGCATATCTCAAGAAGATTGGTCAGAGACATGATTTTAATGTCATTGGCGTTAAACCGGTAAAGATGAAGCGCGTCAATATATCCAGCACAAGGATACGAAAGGCCGTTGAAAAATCAGATATAAGGAATGCCGGCAGGATGCTGGGCAGGCCAGTCACTATTTTAGGGACTGTTGTGAAAGGTAGGAAGGTGGGCAGGTGTCTTGGATTTCCAACTGCAAATATTAATCCACATCACGAGGCGATCCCGCAGAGCGGGGTCTATGCAGTGGATGCAAGACTTTTAAACAAGAAATACCAAGGGATATTAAACATCGGAACCCGGCCTACATTTGGAAAAGACGCAGAGCCAACAATAGAATTGCATATATTTGATTTTAATAAAAATATATATGGGAAGGATCTACAAATAATATTTAATAATAAGATAAGGAATGAAAAAAGATTCAGCTCTATCGAAGCGCTTAAGAGACAGATCAAAAAGGACATCTCCGTGGCAATGGTTCGACGCAGTCGTCTTCTGCGGCCTTGCTCCCCAAAGTAACCGCCCTATATGTAGCACTCGCCAATTGTCATAACCCCACTATATTGTGTAACTTAAAAAAAGATAATATTTTAGCTTGACACTAAATTGCCACTCGTGTAAACTCTAACTACACAGTGGAGCAAAGTGGAGAGAAGTGGGGTAGCCTATGTTTTATGGCGAGTTTGAACATGCATTGGACAGGAAAGGCAGGATTATCATCCCGTCCAAATTTAGAGACGCTCTTAAGGAACATTATATAGAGCGTTTTTTTATTACACGTGGACTTGATAAATGTCTATTTATGTTTGCTGAGGATGAGTGGAGACTGCAGGAGCAGAAATTCAAGGCCATGTCATTTACAAAATCAGAATTCAGGCGTTTTAACAGGATCTATTTTTCAGGGGCGTCTGACCTGACGCCTGACAAACAGGGAAGGATCTTGATACCGACGTATTTAAAAGAGTATGCTGGTATCAAAAAAGATGTGTTCATAATAGGCGTGTCGAATCGCATTGAGATATGGGGTAGGGAAAACTGGAAGGAATATTATCAGATATCCAAAGATACCTTTGAAGATGTCGCTGAGAAACTGATAGATCTGTAGTAGCTACAGGAAAGGACCCAGGTATGTATCGCCACATTCATAATGATCCTTTACGATCGAAGAGGCGCGATATACGTTGTTTCAATATTCCCATCGAATGTATACGCAAGACAAGGTCTTTGAACGTTGATAACTGTTCGTGTTCTGTCAGCCGCGAGGTGTATAAGATAATAAAAAGCAGCAACGGCAGAAAGATGTTCAGTCATTACCATAGCTTGAGGTGGATATAGTTTAATGCATGAGCCTGTTCTTCTGGAGGAGGCGCTGTACTTTTTAGATCCTCTTCCGGGAAAGATAATTATAGACGCTACTATAGGCGCAGGGGGGCATGCAGAAGAGATACTCAAGAGGCTGCAGCCTGGCGGTAAGCTGATAGGCATAGACAGAGATTCCGAATCCTTAAAAATAGCTCACGAAAGACTCAAGTGTTTTGAAGACTCCGTTATACTTGTAAACAAAAATTTTAGATCCATTAAAGATGTAATGCTGGAACTGGGAATAGGAGCAGTAGATGGAATTTTATTTGATCTCGGGATATCCAGTATCCAGATGGAGACGGGAGAAAGAGGATTCAGTATAAAGAATATCGGTCCATTGGATATGCGCATGGACCGGAACCAGTCCCTGACAGCAAAGGAGCTGGTAAACGATTTAAGTGAATCAGAGCTTTCAAGCTTGATAAAGAGCTATGGAGAAGAACGTTTTCATAGGAGGATAGCAAGAAATATAGTCTCTGCTCGCAAGAGTAAGGAGATCGCGACTACCCAGGATCTGACAGAGGTAGTTTACAGGTCTCTGCCTCATGGCCTGAAGAGACAGAGGATTCACCCGGCAACGCGTACATTTCAGGCTCTCAGGATAAGTGTAAATGATGAACTGGGTGGCATAGAGGAGGCGCTGAGACAGGCACCGGATATACTTAAAAAAAATGGACGTATGTGCGTTATCTCCTTTCATTCTTTAGAGGACAGGATCGCAAAAAACATCCTGAAGGATTTTAAGGCAAAGGGGATCTGCAAGACGCTTACAAAAAAGGTCGTAAGAGCAAAAGAAGAGGAACTCTTAAGAAATCCTCGCTCAAGAAGCGCGAAACTCAGGGCAGCGGAGAGATCGATATGATGACAATGCTGAAGACACACAAACCCGTAGTCTTTGTATTTATTATTACTCTAGTCGCGCTTTTTTATGTCAATCAGCAGGCCCTTATTTATCAGATAGGGTTGAATGTCAAAGAAAATCAACAGACACACTCAAAGTTGGTTGACCGCAATAGAATACTAGTATACAATGTCCTTAACTTGAAGTCGCCTGTTACGCTTGAAACTAAACTCTTAGCCGAAAAGGTAGAGTTGGATATGCCCCACAAATGGCAGGTGGTCAAACTAGGCAGTTCCCCGGAAAATAACGAACGCAAAAATGTAGCAAAAAGTGGTCTCTTCGCCAGTCTATTTGTAATCGGTCGTGAAGCTGAGGCCAGCCCGAACAGATAAAAAATCGTGAATAAATTGATCGCCCCCCGAATCAAAAAGATTCTGTATTCTTTAGTGGTCTTGTTTGTGCTTTTAGCTGTAAGGCTATTCTGCGTGCAGCTTGGCGCGGCAAAACCATTGTCAAAACTCGCCTCTGATCAATATAAGACATTTTCACGTCTTCTCCCCAGGCGCGGCATGATATATGACCGCAATCTAAGGGAGCTCGCTGTTTCAATAAACCTCGATTCCGTATTCATAGATCCTGCATTAGTCGAAGACAGGCAGTCCGCAGCCAATAAACTCTCCGAAGTCTTAGAAGAAGACCCTGATGTCATCCTTAAAAAACTGAACAATGATAAGCGCTTTGCATGGCTGGCCAGACGAATCGATGCCCGGGCTGCAAATGACATAAAAAGGCTTTCCATAAAAGGTATTGGTTTTATAAAAGAGCCGAAGCGTGTATACCCCAATGATACGCTCGCCAGCCATGTGCTTGGTTTTGTCGGGTTAGATGATGAAGGTCTGGAGGGTATTGAGCTTTTGTACGATGATTACCTTACAGGGACCGTAGGATGGATCTATTCGATCAGGGACGCCAAAAAGCGCGAGGTACATGGCTATGAATATCGTGAGATCCCTTCTGCTGATGGAAATGACGTTGTGCTTACGATAGATAGCGTAGTGCAGTCTTTTGCAGAGAATGCGCTGGATAGTACTTTTAAAAAATACAATGCTAAAGGTGGCATGATAGTCGTCATGGATCCTTACACAGGCGACATATTGGCGCTTGCGAACAGGCCCACCTTTAACCCTAACAAGATAGGAGACTCCTCTGTTGAGGCAAGGCGCAACAGGGTGATATGTGATTTTTTTGAGCCAGGGTCAAGCTTTAAGATAGTGACTGCGACTGCTGTGATTGAAGAAGATGTGATCGGCATGGACGACGAGATCTACTGCGAGAATGGAGAGTTTAAGTGGTCCAAACATATTTATCACGACCACAAGCCCCACGAATGGCTAAAATTTAAGGACATAATCAAGCATTCCTCTAATATCGGAACTATGAAATCAGCGCTTAAGGTTGGGAGCAAGAGATTATACAGATATATAAAGAGATTTGGTTTTGGAAAAAAGACAGGCATAGATCTTCCAGGCGAGGTAGAAGGCATTATCAGACCTACTAATAAGTGGTCAAAGCTTTCTCTCTGCAGTATATCCATGGGGCAGGAGGTCACTGTGACTGCTATTCAGCTGGCATGCGCCCTATCCAGCGTGGCAAACGGAGGATTTTATGTTAAGCCAAGAATCATCGCAAAGGTCCAGGACAAGACTGGCTATGTTATAAAGAAATTTGAGCCAAGGAAGCTCCATAGGGTCATGTCAGTCGAGGCGTCTCAGAAGGTGAGAGGGATATTGAGGGGCGTGGTTGAAAAAGGGACAGGGACCCGAGCTGAGGTAAAGGGCTATTCTCCAGCGGGAAAGACTGGCACAGCGCAAAAGGTAGAGGAAGACGGCAGGTATTCTCATAGGAAATTCATGTCATCCTTTATAGGATTTTTACCTTATGATGATCCGAAGTTTGTAGTAGTGGTCTTGATGGATGAACCCAGGCCTCAATATTATGGCGGCACTGTGTGCGCACCTGTGTTTAAAAAGGTTGCCGAGCAGCTGATGCGCTATTACAAGATCGAACCGACTTCCTAACTTTACACCCGCCTTAGGCGAGAGTGTAAAGTCACCGAGGTGTGAACCATGAAGCTGAAGGACATAATAGAAAATTTTCAAGGCGTAAAGAAGGTCGAGGGCAAATTGACTTTGGATATAAAGGGTCTTGCCTGTGACTCGAAAAAGGTCAGAGGGTCATACCTCTTTGTGGCAATAAAGGGCTCTAGATTTAACGGCTCTGATTTTATTGAAGAGGCGATTGAAAGGGGCGCAAGCAGTATTATATTGGATTGGGACCAGGGCAAGGTGCCTATTTTAAGAAAAGGCCCTACCTATATATATGTAGATGATGCAAGGGCTGCGCTTTCTCATGGCTGTAGGTCATTTTATAAAGATATTTCCGCTAATATGTATACTATAGGTATAACCGGCACCAACGGTAAGACCACAGCCACCTATTTGATAGAGAGCTTATTTAAGAAAAAAGGAGAAAAGACAGGCGTTATAGGCACTATAAACTACAGGTTTGGAGAACGCCTGATACCTTCAGTCAATACCACGCCAGGAGTGCTAGAGCTATATACTTATTTGAACAATATGTATAAAGAAAATGTGAAGAACTGCATAATAGAGGTCTCGTCGCATTCTCTGGACCAGGGCAGGATAGATACATTGCAGTTTGACACAGCCATATTCACAAATCTTACAAAAGAGCATCTGGATTATCACGGGGATATGGATAGCTATCTTGTGTCCAAGATGAAGCTGTTCGCAAAGATTAAAAATAACGGATACGCAATAATAAATAAAGATGATCCTGCGTCTGAGAGGATCATAGACAGGGTCAGATCAGATAAAAAGGCTAACATAATTACTTACGGCATAGAAAACGCTGCAGATGTATACGCCAGTGACATAATATCTTCTCAGGGCGGGCTGAGATTTAAAATCTGCGTACAAGAAGGCGCTGCCAGGGCCGAGGTCGAATCAAGGCTTATCGGCAAGCACAATGTGTACAATATTCTCGCTAGCGCGGCATGCGGCATTGCCATGGGAATGCCATTAGAAGATATAAGTTCAGGTCTGGGAGAGGTCGAAGTATTGCCTGGCAGACTTGAAAAGATCGACTGCGGACAGGATTTTCAGGTCTTTGTGGATTATGCTCATACAGAGAATGGCATGGAGAATGTCTTAAAGGCATTGAAGGGGTTAAATCCTGAAAGGCTCCTCTGTGTATTTGGCTGCGGTGGCGACAGGGATAAGTCAAAAAGGGGCCCTATGGGCAGGATTAGCTCTCAGATCTCAGATAAACTATTTATAACAAGCGATAATCCGCGGAGTGAAGATCCGGCTGATATAATCAGAGAGATCACTCGAGACATAGATAGAAAAGATGCAGATTATGTCATAGAACTAGATAGATACAGCGCCATTGATAAGGCGCTGAAAGAGGCCAGAAAAGGAGATATAGTGCTTGTGGCTGGAAAGGGCCATGAGACATATCAGATATTTAAAGACACCACTCTCCCTTTTGACGACAGGGAAGTGGTAAAAAAGATACTAAAAGGGAGGTACACATGTTTACAGTCAAAGATATCTTGATGTCCACAACCGGGGTACTTTTGTCAGGAAACGAGAATGAAATACTGCGGGGCGTTTCTACTGATACGCGTCGTTTAAAGGGCGGCGAACTTTTTGTAGCGATAAAAGGTGTGAGGTTTGACGGCCATAATTTTATACTGGATGCTGTCTCAAAAGGCGCTGGTGCAGTACTGGTCCAGGACGGGTGTATTACGAATTCAAACTTCAAACTTCCTAATACCTCCCTGATCTCTGTGCCAAACAGCATAACTGCCCTGGGCGACATTGCCCGCTTTCACAGAGCCAGATTTAAAATACCGCTTATAGGTATCACTGGTTCCAACGGAAAGACGACTACAAAAGAGATGACAGCCGCGATACTTGCCAAGAAATTTAATATAATAAAGAATTTTGGCACAGAGAACAATCATATTGGCGTCCCTCTTACGCTCATGCGTATAAATGCAGACCACAAGATAGCTGTCCTGGAAATGGGGACAAACCATCTTGGCGAGATCAAGCGGCTTTCAGAGATAGCTGCTCCGACCATGGCCATTATTACAAACATAGGGCCGTCGCATTTGCAGCACCTGAAAGACATGGATACTGTGCTCAAGGCAAAGTGCGAGGTCTTGGATTATTTTCGCGATAAAGAAGCCACGGTCGTGGTAAACGGAGACGATGACTTATTGAAAAAGGTAAAGACAGACTTAAAGACAATAAAATTCGGTCTTAATAAAGATTTTGACTTTTATGCGGACAAGGTAGATCTCCAGGCGGATGGGATAAATTTTAGATTAAATGGAAAATGGGAGATAAATTTGACCGTAGTGGGTAGGCACAATGTATATAACGCCCTTGCCGCCATAGCAGCAAGCTGGCAATTTGGCGTCGATATAGCAGATATCCAGGAGGCCTTAAAAGAGTTCAGGGTCCCGAATATGAGGATGGAGGTAAAGAGATTAAAGGATATTAAAATAATAAATGATACATATAATTCTAATCCTATGTCAATGAGGCATGCAATAGAGGCGCTGAAAGATATAACTACAAAAGGGAGAAAGGTGCTGGTTGCAGGTGACATGCTGGAGCTGGGCCATCTGTCAGGGAGATTCCATCATCTGGTGGGCAGGCAGGCAGCCGAGTCAGGGATCGACCTGATAGTGGCAGTAGGAAAGCTTGCTGAGTTTATTTCCAATGGCGCGCAGGAAGCAGGCATGAGTGAAAAAAAGATAAAGAGGTGCAATCTCACGCGAGAGGCGTGTGAGGCAGTTCTGCATTTAATAAAAAAAGGAGACACGGTCCTTATAAAGGGCTCGCGCGCAATGAAGATGGAACAGATAGTAAGGGAGCTGGAAGTTCAGTTTAAAGTTTAACCTGACCTCCGCAATCTCAAAGGTCCACAATGACAATATCATAACATGCTATATTATCTACTTTATCCTCTAAGAGAACATTTTTTCGTATTTAATGTATTCAAATACATTACATTCAGGGCTGCGCTTGCAGGCGTGACAGCTTTTTTAATAACAGTCATCTTTGCCCCGCCTATTATAAGGAAATTAAAGAAGCTTAAGATAGGCGAGACCATCAGGCGCAAGCATTGCCCTGACCTCTATGATCTGCACAAGGTAAAAGAGGGGACGCCTACGATGGGCGGGATATTGATACTTTTGGGCATAAGCGTGTCTACTGTATTGTGGGCTGACATAAAAAATAGCTTTGTCTTGTTGGCACTTATGGTGCTTTTATGGTTGGGTGGAATCGGTTTTCTGGATGATTACAAAAAGCTTACCTCACGTTCGAAATCCGGCGCAAGGGGTTTGAATAAGCGGGCAAAGTTATTAGCGCAGGCAGTGGCTGGATTGATCATAGCTGCATTCCTGTATATGAATCCAGAGACATCCAGCATGTTAGAGATGCCATTTTTTAAAGAAATGGCAATAAACATGGGCATTTTCTATATACCTTTTGTGGTCCTTGTTATTACAGCAGCATCAAACGCAGTCAATCTTACTGATGGCCTGGATGGCCTTGCAATAGGATGCATCGTATTGACTGCAGTCGCCTATTCCGGTATGAGCTATGTGACAGGTCATGCGCAATTCGCGAGCTATCTCGGGATCTACCACCTGCCTGCTGCGGGTGAATTGACGGTGTTTTGCGCTGCCATAGCAGGCGCAGGGCTTGGGTTCTTGTGGTACAATTCTTTTCCAGCTTCGATATTTATGGGAGATACTGGCGCATTGGCACTGGGCGGGGCGATCGGAACAGTCGCTGTGTTTGTAAAAAAAGAGATCATCCTGCTTTTAGTCGGCGGGATATTTGTAGCAGAGGCACTCTCAGTGCTTTTGCAGGTGATATCTTTCAGGTGTACAGGGAAGAGGATATTTAAGATCGCGCCGCTGCACCATCATTTTGAGATGTGCGGCTGGAAAGAGCCAAAGGTCATTGTGAGGTTTTGGATAATAGCAATAATCCTGATGCTTTTAAGCTTCGCTTCTCTAAAATTGAGATAAACCATGGTAAGAGGAAAGAATATGCAGAAGGTTGTGATAATAGGACTAGGGAAAAGCGGTATGGCGGCTGCGAGGTTGGTTGCGGTACAGGGCCACACTGTGTTCATCAGTGAATTAAAAAAAGACCATGCTACAGCATCGTCCATAGACTTGTTAGTAGATGAAAAAACGGTCAATAGGGCCAATATAGAGGTAGGCCTGCATACAGATAAGTTCATAAAGGGTTCTGATCTAATGGTCATAAGTCCTGGGGTAGGGCCAAATTCCATAGCAGTCAAGCTGGCAGAAGACAGGGGTATACCCATAATAAGCGAGCTGGAGCTGGGCTATAGCGCGTGCCCTGCACCTATACTTGCTGTAACAGGGACCAGCGGCAAGACCACTGTGACTACCTTGATAGGCCAGATGCTGTCCTCTCAGGGCCGGGATACTATTGTGTGCGGCAATATTGGCAATCCCTTGAGCAAAGAGATGGGGAGAATAAAAAAAGATTCTATTGTGGTTTTGGAAGTGAGTTCTTTTCAGCTCGAGAGGATCAAGACATTTAAACCTAAATCCAGCATTATATTAAATATATCGGATAATCATTTGGATAGACATAAAGACATAGAAGAATATATTGGTTTGAAAAAAAGGATATTTTTAAATCAGGGCAAGGGAGACGTTGTATTTTTGAACGGAAGGGATAAGTTTCTTAGAGAGATTTCTCAGGATATAAAGGCAAGGGTGGAGTTTTTTGACACATATAAGGATTTCGGCAATAGGTTCAATATAAGAAATGAAAATTTTCTGGCTGCCATGTCCATGGCATCACTAGAGGGCGTCAGTGAAGATGTGATGCTGGACGTTATCTTGGGATTTAAAGGCATTGAGCACAGACTTGAGCACGCAGGGTCACGAGATGGCGTAGATTTTATAAATGACTCAAAGGCGACTACTGTCTCAAGCGTTGAATGGGCATTAAGGTCTTTGGACGGGAGGATTATACTGATCATGGGAGGCAGGTATAAGGGCGGGGATTTTGGCAGATTAAAAGCGTCCCTTGATAAAAAAGTCGATCTTGTCATCGCAATAGGCGAGGCCAGTTCAGAGATAAAAGCGCATCTCAATGGGTATAGAGATATAGTCGAGGGAAAAGATCTGGAGGATGCAGTAGGTATAGCATTTAAAAGGGCTAAAAAAGGGCACAAGATCCTGCTTTCGCCAGGCTGTTCGAGCTTTGATATGTTTAAGAACTACGAAGAACGCGGCAGAGTATTTAAGGAACTGTGTAATAGCCAATGAAAAAAGAGACGCAGAACTTACTGATAACAGCGACTATTTTAATATGCGCAGGCATTGTCATGGTCTATTCTTCGTCGAGCATCTATGCATACGAAAAGTTCCATGACAGCAGTTTCTATCTAAAGCGGCATCTGGCGCATTTCTTGATCGGGCTGGCACTTGCGATCTTTTTTATCAAGTATGATTACATGAAGATAAAGAAGTCTGCAAGGGTTCTGATTTTTATATCTATATTAATCTTGGTGGCTGTCCTTATCCCTGGCATCGGACATAAGGCAGGTGGCGCCAGAAGGTGGATAAAGCTGGGTTTCTTAGGTTTCCAGCCGTCAGAGTTTGTCGGACTCTTTTTAATAGTCTATCTTTCTGATTTGCTGGAGAGAAAACAGCCGCATATAAGAAATTTTTTATACGGTTTCCTGCCGCCGTTTCTGGTATCAGGTTTTGTAGTCTTATTAATACTTCTTCAGCCTGATCTGGGCAGCGCCATAGCGCTTTTGATCGTGTCGCTTATAATGCTTTTTGCATCAGGCGCAAATGCGCTGCACTTTGCGCCTTTTATGGCTCTTGCAGCTCCGGTATTCTATTTTTTGGTATTCAGGGTGCCGTACAGGCTCAGGAGGATCGTAGGTTACCTTGACCCATGGCGCGATGCGCAGGACGCTGGCTTTCAGATAGTGCAGTCATTTCTTGCGCTTGGTTCAGGCGGGATCTTTGGTTTGGGGCTTGGGTGCTCGCGCCAGAAATTATTTTATCTGCCTCAGGCCCACACAGACTTTATATTCTCTATAATCGGAGAAGAGCTTGGCCTCATTGGCACAATAGGGATCCTGAGCTTATTTACAATATTTGTGTGGCAGGGTCTTAAGATCTCAATGAGGGCAAGAGATATGTTTTCGAAGTTTCTGGCATTGGGCATTACAGTTAATATAGCCCTGAAGGCGATCGTAAATATCGCAGTCTCCACAGGTGCGATACCCACAAAGGGATTGCCGCTGCCCTTTGTGAGCTATGGAGGCACTGCGCTTGTTATTAACATGGTCAGCGTGGCAATTTTGGTAAGCATAGCGAATAAATAGTAGGTTACTAGTACCACCTACGCATCTGCCCAGGTGGAAGGAGAGTAAGTGAAGATACTCATAGTCGCAGGGGGGACTGGAGGGCATATTTTTCCTGCTATAAGGCTGGCAGAGGAGATATCCTCCATGAAGTCAGATGAGGTGATCTTTATAACATCTTCACGGCCAAAGCACATGGATCTATTGAATCGGAAGAATATCAGATCTTATAGTCTGCCTATCATAGCTATGCAGTCTGGATCGATTTTCTCTATATTGAATTTTGCAATAAGACTTTTGATAGGGATTGTAAAGTCGCTGATACTGCTTTTGAGGTTAAGGCCTGGCATTGTCATTGGTTTTGGTGGATATGTCACAGGTCCAATACTTCTGCTGGCCTCTTTATCAGGCGCAAAGACTATTATTCATGAGCAGAACGTCTATCCTGGCAGGGCCAATAGAATACTTGCCAGGTTTGTGGACAGGATAGCTGTAAATTTTTCAGAGAGCACAGGCTATTTAAAGGGCTTTGAGTCAAAGGTATTTATTTCAGGCAATCCATTGAGGAGGGAGATCCTGTCCCGTATTCCGTATTCCGTATCCAACATTCCGGAAAAAACCTTTACCCTCCTTGCGATGGGCGGCAGTCAGGGTTCACAGACATTGAACAGGATTATCCCAAAGGCGCTTGATCTGATAGGCGATGACAAAAAAAAGATGTTAGAGATCGTGCATATATCCGGAGACAGGGATAGGGACGAAGTGATGAGATCCTACAGGGACAAAAATATTAAAAACAGAGTCTTGTCGTTCACCGACGAGATACATAAATTTTATAATGAGAGTGATTTTGTCATCTCGCGCTCAGGCGCGACGACAATATCAGAGCTTTTGTTTCTTGCGAAACCATCTATATTGATACCTTATCCTTATGCGCAAAACCACCAGAGGTTCAACGCCGAGGTATTGAGCAAGAAGGGCGCTGCAGTCTTGATAGAGGAAGCTCAGCTTACGGCCGAAGCGTTGAAAGACGCTATCGTAAAGTTTATGGATAAAGAATTTCTTTCTGAGATGTCAGCCAGGGTGAAGAAAAAAGATGAAGACCAGGACCCATGCCTTACTCTAATGAAAGAGGTGTTTGCGTGAGCGACAAAAAAACGATCCATTTCATAGGGGTGGGTGGCGCTGGCATGAGCGGGCTTGCAGAGGTCTTTTCTAAGCATGGCTACTATGTGCAGGGGTCTGATATAAAAAAGTCTGTTGTAACAGACAGATTAGAAAAGTCAGGTATTTTGATCAAAGAGTTTCATTCTGCTGAAAATATTCAGAACGCGGATTTTGTCGTTTATTCCTCGTGCATAACAGACGATAATCCAGAGCTTAAAGAGGCGCGGCGCAAGGCTGTACCTATATTGAGGCGCATAGAGGCCCTGAACATGCTCATGAAAGATAAAAAGATCATAGCTGTATCCGGCGCGCATGGTAAGACCACGACTTCTTCGCTCATATCATATCTTTTGATAAAGGCCGGGCTGGACCCCACTGTATTTATAGGCGCAGACGTAGAGTTTTTAGGCGGCAATGCGTGTTATGGCGAGAGTGATCTGGTCGTGACAGAGGCAGATGAATCAGACGGATCATTCCTTTTGTTAAAACCTTTATACAGCGTGAGCACTAACGTAGACAGGGAGCACATGGATTATTATTACAACATGGACAATGTAATAAACGCTTATAAAAAATTCATAGGCAATACAATGGAGAAGGGCAAGGCCTTTGTCTGCGTCGATGACCCCTTGTTAAGAAATATTATACGCGATGTCCCGAAGAGGATTGTAAAATATGGATTTTCTCCAGACGCTGGTATACGCGCGGACAATATTAAACTTATTGGCCTGAAGGGCTCTAGGTTTGATGTGTTAGTCAATAATAAAACATTGGGGACTGTAGAACTTTCCTTGTTAGGCGAACATAATATCTTGAACACCCTGGCTGCCATAGGCGTTGCAATGGATCTTGGCGTGAAGTTTTCTTTTATAAAAGAGGTTATAAGTAAATTCAAGGGCGCTGACAGGAGGTTTAAGGTCAGGAGGCTAAATTCAGACATATTGGTCATTGATGACTATGCCCATCACCCTACGGAGATAAAAGCGACTCTGAGGGTCCTCGAGGATGCGAAGAAAAGGATCGTGGCTGTATTCCAGCCCCACCGGTATTCAAGGACGAAATACCTTAGAGAGGAATTTGGCAATTCCTTTAACCTTGCAGATCATCTCGTGATCACGGATATTTATTCAGCGCATGAAGAGCCTATAGACGGCGTAAGCGCTATCGATCTATGCGAAAGCGCAAAAAAGTACGGCCATAAAAATGTCCATTTTGTGCCCAGGGATGCTATAATAAAACATCTTAAGGCCGTAGTCAGGCCAGGAGATGCTGTTTTTATACTCGGTGCCGGCGACATAGGCGAATTGCCGGATATGATAGTGAAGACGCTTGAAAACAACGCGGATTAATACAAATATTTTCAAAACCAGCATTGTAATATTCTTCGAGCGATCCCAAAATATCCTTCTCGACCATGCTCGAAGAATATTTTGGGCAAGTCGAGAAGTTGTCCGCCTTAGGCGGACGGGTTTGAAAGACTAGATAAATGCCAAAACTATTAGCAGACCATACAAGTTTAAAGATAGGCGGGCCTGTTTCTTTCTGGGCAGAACCCCGGGATATTGATGAACTCTTAGACTCGGTTTCTACTGCCAGGAGCAGAAAAAAGTCTATTTTTATCATAGGCAGGGGTTGTAATATACTTGCCCCGGATAATGGGTTTGACGGAGTAGTTATAAAACTGGGACATGGATTTGATCATATAGAAAGACAGGGAGAGGAAATACTGAAACTCGGAGCTGGTTCTTCTCTCCAGGATCTGGTGACCAGGGCCTCTGAATGGGGCCTTGCAGGATGCGAATTTCTGGCCGGCATACCAGGCTCAGTAGGCGGCGCTGTTTTTATGAACGCAGGTATCCGCGAAAGCGAGATAAAAGACATAATACTGGAACTGGAGGTCCTGGACATAAAAGAAAAATCTGTCAGGACCTTGAAAAGGCGCCAGATAGATTTTGGATACCGCTCATCCGGATTAGAAGGGATGTGTATTTTAAGCACTCTGATAAAACTTAAAAAAGACAAACCCTCGTCGGCTAAGAAAAGAACAGACGATTTTATTAAGAAACGGGAATGGATGTCGGGTCTGGGCCTTCCTTCAGCAGGCAGCGTGTTTAAAAATCCAAATGATGAAAATCCTGCTGGCAGATTAATAGAGGCATGTGATCTTAAGGGCCGGCGCATTGGAGGCGCAGAGATCTCTGATGCCCACGCCAACTTTATAGTCAATAAAGGCGGGGCCTCGTCCAGGGATGTCCTTGGTCTCATAGACCTTGCGCGCAAGAGCGTAAAAGCAAAGTTCGGCATAGATCTGGAGCTCGAGATAAAAATATTATAGACCTGGGTAGATGCGTAGGCTACCCATCAGGGTAGCCTACGCATCTACCCAGTATCCCCCGACCCTGGGTTCGGGGGAGGTAGATAGAAGGTGAGAAAAGTGAATGTGAAGCAGAAGCGCGTCGGCGTATTGATGGGTGGGCCGTCGTCCGAAAGAGATATATCTATAAAGTCAGGAAAGGCAGTGTTTCGCGCCTTAAAGAAAAATAATATCAATGCAGTGTCTTATGAGCTTGCTATGCCTTTGAATACGAATGGCTATATACAGTCAGTGAAGGAAAAGATAGGCGCGATGGATATAGATATTGCATTTATTGCGCTGCACGGCGAATTTGGCGAGGACGGGACCATACAAAAGATACTCGAAGAGATGAAGATCCCCTATGCTGGTTCAAAGACGCGCGCGTCAAAGCTGGCTATAGATAAGATAGACTCTAGGGAAATTTTCGAGAAGAATAATATACCAATGCCGCGTTACAACGTAGTTGTCCGGGGAGAGGTTTTGCCTGATGAGCCTGTCTCGGACAATATTAAGATATTTTTTAAAGAGCTTAGTATGCCTATCGTGGTAAAGCCGTCGACAGAGGGTTCAAGCATAGGTCTGTCAATGGTCGATTCTGAAAACAGCCTATATAAGGCTGTATCTAATGCATTTAAATACAGCGACCGTGTAATAATAGAGGAATACATAGAGGGCCGCGAGATCACAGTGGGGATACTGGAAGACAGGGCGCTGCCTGTAGTGGAGATCATACCAAAGAATAGATTTTTTGATTTTGAGGCAAAGTATAATAAAGGCGCCACAGATTACAAGGTGCCTGCCGAGATCGATAAGGAAAAATACAGAGAATGCCAGGAGATGGCTTTGCTGGCGCACAAGGTCCTGGGCGCCAGATTTTTTTCCAGGGTCGATATGATATTGGATAAAGATGGCACGCCATATATTTTGGAGCTCAACACAATACCAGGCCTTACCGAGACAAGTCTGCTTCCCCTGGCAGCAGCTGAGGCAGGCATTGATTTTAACCAGCTTGTATTAAAGATATTGGAGTCATCGCTATGGTAAAAGTAAAAAAACAAAAAGTCAGTCCGAAGAAAAAGTCGTTATCACGCATCAGCCTTAAGGCCCAGGTTAAATTTATACTTACCCTTGCTGTGCTGTGCGTGATCGGCGTCTCTCTTGTGAGATTCAAATACATGTTGCTTGACTCGCAGTATTTTATGATCAAGGATATACAGGTGAAGGCCTATGAGGGCGGCGTTTTTGTCAGGGAATTTTCTATCGAAGAGCTCGGCGAAGAGAGCATAGTAGGCAGCAGTATATTCTTTATTGACCTTGTCCTCTTAAAGGAAAAGATAGAACTTGCTCACCCTGAATTTAAAGATGTTGTGCTGAGGCGGCTTTTGCCCAACAGACTCATCGTAGAGACAGAATTACGCAAGGCCGTTGCGCAGGTCCGTTCGGATAGATATTATCTTATCGACGGGGAGGCCGTCATATTGCCGGATGCAAAGGATTTTTCATATCCAGATCTGCCGATAATTATAGGCATAGGCGTGAATCTTGCCAAGGTGTCTCCAGTCAATCTGAGTAAGTTTGAGAAAGAAAAGCTTGATAGTGGATTAGATCTTATTAGTAAGATATCCTTGAACAAGGATCTTTCAGGATATGATTTAAAAATGGTGGATATAGTCGATCAAGGAAATATTAGCTTTTATTTTGAAGGACTAAATGTCGAGATGAAGATAGGCAGGTCTGATTTTAGTAACAGGCTTGCTGTATTGGCGACAGTCCTGGGCCAGCTGGGTTCAGATGCGGATAATTTCAGGTATATTGATCTGCGTTTCGAAGACCCTATCATAGGTCCGAGGTAGGTATATATGCACTCAGATATTGTTTGCGGATTAGATATCGGCTCTTCTTCAATAAGGGCATTGGCAGTAAGGTGCACATGCCTTCTTTCCAAAGACAAAAAGGAGTCAGATCTAATTATCAATGAGGATATTCTTGGGTTTACGCAGTCGCCGACAAAGGGGTTCACCAAGGGCGTAGTCTCAAGTCTAAATTTATTGTCAGATGTCATAGAGGATACTGTGTCAAGGCTTGAGGCGCAGACAGGACGCAAGATCAGGAAGGTCGTATCAAATATAGCTGGAGTGCATATCAGGACATTTAAGAGCCGCGGCTCTGTACACATATCAGACAGGCCCAGCGAGATCACTGATCAGGATGTGCACAGGGTGATCGAGTCAGCAAGGCTCATAGCCATGTCTCTGGATAGAGAGCTGATACATCTTGTGCCTGTGAATTTTTACATCGACGACAAAATCCAGATAAGTGAGCCGCGGGGTCTATTTGGCTCAAAGCTGGATGTAGATCTGAATCTTGTGACTTCGCTGGTCAGCATATTGCAGAATCTTACCAAGGCTATTAATCTGGCTGGCTATGAGCTGGAAGAGCTTATTGTTTCCGGCGCAGCGACTGCCCTGGGGATATTTGAAAAAAAAGAACTCTATGAAGGGGCTATTGTCATCGACGTTGGGAAGGACATGACAGAGGTAACGGTTTTTAATGAAGAAAAAATAAGGGAATGTTTTTATTTTCCATTTGGGAGCGATGATATTACTCAGGTCCTGCAGGATAGGCTCAGGATAATGTTCAAAGAGGCAGAGGAATTGAGGATAAAATACGGCATCGTTACTAAGGATAACCAGGGACTTTTTGACAACAGCCAGATCTTAATATCGCCTTTAGGCAATAAATCGGGCCCCGGACATGAAAATGCTCAGTCTGATCGTAATAGATCGGGGGGAAGCTGGGTAGATTCAGATGTTACAAGCACTGGGGCCCCTTTTATAAATAAGAAAAGGGCTACGGTTATTTCAAGGCGCGAGATATCAAATATGCTGTTTCCCAAGGTCGAAGAAATAATGCAGGACGTGTATAAGAAGATAGAGCCATTTTTAAGACAAAGAAGAAAACTGCCCCACATACATGTCGTAGGCGGTATTTCCAGGATGGATGGATTCGTAGAGTCTGTAGAGGCGGTCTTCGGCGTACCTGTGAGCATGGGAAGGATCAGAAATGCAAAGGGCTTGAGCGACTATAATTTCATGACGTGTCTTGGTCTGATCAGGCACGGCGCATGCAACCGGCTCGAAAAAAAAGCAGGCCATCTTTCAGGTTCAAATAATTTTATAGGGAGATTTCTGAATAGGGCCAGGTCAGTATTTTCAGAGTATTTTTAATTAAGGAGCATCTATGATAGGAATAATCGGCGCAGGTAATATGGGAAGGGCAATAGCATCACGCATAAATGCAAAGACTATGATCAGTGATGTAGATAGCTCAAGATTGCGGATAAAAAACAGTCGCATTTTAGCGACTAAAGACAACATTAGCTTGACTAAACGCTCAAAAGTCATTATCCTTGCTGTAAAACCTCAGCATATAAAAGATGTACTGAAAGAGATAACGCCGTTTGTTAAAGATAAGCTTGTCATTTCAATAGCTGCAGGCGTAAAGACAGGTTCTCTGGAAAAAATATTGGGCAAAAAAAGGATCGTAAGGGTCATGCCTAATATGCCTGCTATGGTCGGGAAAGGTATTTCTGCTGTCGCATCAGGTAGATTTGCCGGCAAAAAAGATCTAAGGCTGGTAAAAGGGATCTTCTTAAATCTGGGAGAGGTCGTCGAAGTCAAAGAGCACCTTATGGATGCTGTGACAGCGCTTAGCGGCAGTGGTCCTGCATATTATTTTTTATTTACTGATCTAGTGCGGCGCGCAGGCATAAAGTGTGGTCTTAAAAATGGCCTTGCTGAAAAACTGGCCATGGCCACATTTATAGGAGCTGCAGAGTCTTGTAGGAATACAGATATATCCATGCAGGACTTTGTTAAAAAGGTCGCCTCAAAAGGCGGAACCACTGAAGCAGCGCTCAAGGTATTCAAAAACAAAGGCCTCGAACGCATAGTGGAGAAAGCTGTAATAGCCGCGCGCAACAAGTCTCGTACATTACCTGGGTAGATGCGTAGGCTACCCATATGGGTAGCCTACGCATCTACCCAGGTCGTTCGAGAGTGGAGGGGGATATGGGGAAGATAGGGATAATAGGCGGGAGCGGGTTGTATAAGATCGATGGGTTACTGGATATAAAAGAGGTCAAGCTGGACACGCCTTTTGGCTCGCCTTCTGATAGCTATATTACCGGTAAGCTTGGAGGCGCAGAAGTTGTATTCTTGCCAAGACATGGCAGGGGGCACAGGATATTGCCGTCAGAATTAAACTATCGAGCAAATATATACGGGATGAAGAAGTTAGGAGTAGAGCAGATCATTTCTATTTCTGCTGTGGGGAGTTTTAAAAAAGAGCTCAAGCCCCTTGACATAGTGCTTCCAGACCAGTTTGTCGACAGGACAAATCAGGCGCGAAAGACTACGTTTTTTGGTGATGGCATAGTGGGACATATAAGCTTTGCTGAGCCAGTGTGCGCGTGCTTAAAGGACGTTATTTTTAAATCTGCAAAAGAACTTGGCCTTAATGTGCATAATAGAGGTATATACCTTAATATGGAAGGACCTGCGTTTTCTACAAAGGCAGAGTCGCTCCTTTATAAGGGCTGGGGCATGGATAT
>Ga0222658_1000593_pt1 | contig 19119 bp, 28 predicted proteins | sample AntAcemetagen476_FD_179830 | JGI IMG/M metagenome (GOLD analysis project Ga0222658, IMG submission 179830) | Saline water microbial communities from Ace Lake, Antarctica - #476 | ecosystem: Environmental > Aquatic > Non-marine Saline and Alkaline > Saline | place: Antarctica: Ace Lake... | reverse complement strand
CTGTTGTTTCTGTCCATACGGGGTCAGCGGCTCCACCACCTACGAGCATTTTAGTGATTGCTCCTGCGGCTATTTTGTGAGCTGTGTTTGCTCCCGTGCCTATTACTAATTCACCAGCAGCAGTCCAAATATCGTCTGTGGCTACGTCATTGTAAAGAGTATCGAAATATGTTTTTAAGAATGACTTTAAGGCTGTAAAAGTTACCGACTTTATTACATTCGCTGCCCCAGTATCCACTATGGGAATCTTGTCTGTATTGATAGGAGTACCCTTTGCTGTTGCGGCATGATTGATTGCACCAACATTTACAGCATCCGTAACATCTGCTCCAGATTCAACATTCAAAAGAGTCCTTACTTCTGTTGCGGTTAATGCATCTATTACTCCACCCGTTATTCTTCCTACCAATGTTTGTTCTGTAACAGTAAGGGGTATTGGTGTATTGTCAGCTGTTGCCATAAGAATGGTATATGCATCAAATGAACCCTCCATTACAGCCGCAGAAAGAACATAACCGATAAGGTAATTTGTACCACTGACAGTTCCGATATATAACTGTAGCGTATCGGTGCACCATCCGGGCTGTCCACTTGCAAGTGTTGGGATATCAGCTTTCAAACCATGATATATTACTATTTTAGCCATTACCATTCACCCTCGTCAACAAGTTCAGCTTCATCAGTTACATCATCATTGTCCTTATCATACACCCTTTCTTCCATGTACTTCTCACCCTCGGCTTCCGGCATTACCATTCACCTCCATCAATCAACTCTGTTTCATCAACAACACCATCTTCGTCTGCATCATACACTTCTTTTAACATATATTTAGATGTGTCAGATGGCCCACCAATATGTGTTGCCCCAAATACATCATCCTTCATTATTTCGGTTTTGTTTATATGCCCTATTTGTATTCCAGCAATCTCAAAATTTTCATCAAGCGTACTGTTTTGTAATCTAAAAATGGCGTGTTCTGAAACGGCACGAAGACCAACCATAATATTATTTCTTAAAATACTTTTATGTAATTCTATTGTTCCTTTCGCATCCCAAGTTATGGCTCCATTCATACTAATGCTAATGTCAACAGAATCACCACTTCCGTAAATACTTATAAATTCCCATCCAGTGTACATACCAACATCATTAAACAAAAACGACTTTGTATCAAACCAAGCATCTATGGCCACACCATTATCGTTTGCTATAGTGTCCAAAAGAGAATATATGTATCCATCACTCGAACCAAACAATATAGTTGGCGAAGAAGTTTGAAGCTCCCTTGACCCAATTCTCCAATCCAATGTTCCCAACGTGGCAAGAAGTTCACCAATAGTTGTTGCAGAATATGAAGAAAATGTTCCAGTTGCAGTTATATAATCGTTAAACTCCCAATATGAAAAAACATTATCTTTGTAATTAAAGCACCAAACAATGTTTGGATAATCAGATGAAACACTTGGAACAAATAATAAATATAAATTCAATGCAGCAATTTCTGTAGCATGACATTGGTCAAGAGTAGAAGGGTTTAAAAGATCAGAAAGTTTAGTGTCAATAAAAGAAGAAATTGGCTCACAAGTCAATCCATCAAATGCATACATCCTCAAGTCGTTTGCAAAAAATAGAAGTTGTTCGCCCTTTACAACAACTGCCGTTTTTCCTGCAATCGTGCCAATATCAACAATTCTACTTTCTTCAAACTCAAACGGATTTGTTCCACCAACATAATTCATCAAAACTATTGATCTTTCTTTTAAAATAGCTACTACATTCTTTAATAAAACAGCCCCCTTAATCCAGCCAGAACTTTTACTCAATGCATTGTTTCCAGAACCAGAACCAGTATTATCTTCTGGGTCACCAAGCACAGACCACTCTACACGTTGTGGAAATCTTGTACCAGTAACAACAGTGTCCATTCTAACAAGATGGTTTGAAAAATTTAAAACCACCTCTGCTTTATTCGGACTACCACCCAAATCCTCAAAACAAGAACTGACTCCCGGCACAAACTTTTGTATTTCATTAACTCTGTTGCTAAATACAAAATTCAAAACAGCATCAGTATCATTATATATCATATCAGAGAATATCAAATTCTCCACATCACCAGTTAACTCTGTTATGCCCCTAACATCATCAATGTAAACAGTATTCGCACCCTTATCAACAGCAACATTTAAAGCAAGAGATATAACTGCACCAAGAGCCGCTGGAGTGGTTATGTCAATGGATATTTCTGTTCTCGTTCCCGCAACTAAAGCAGGAATGTCGATTGTTTCTAACGGAGAAACACAACCACCTGTGTCGTCAAGAAGTATTTGTAAATCACCTTCAGCAAGAGCAACTGTGCTTCTAATCCAGAAATGAACCTGAGTGGCTGCCGTAAGGTTTAGTGCGGCAAAATCATCATAAAAAGCAATACCAGTTACAAACCCTGCCGCAATCACAGCTTTCAAACAATTCGTTCCTTTGATTCTATATACCGTATCATCTGTTAGGGTAACATTTGCAGATGCAGTCCAATCATCCTTATCTTCACAATCTTGTATTTCTGTGTTGGCCGTTACTATTTCCCAGTTTTCTGTTGATGTATTATAAAGATATGCATTCCTTGTTGTATAACAAAATAAATACGATGTCCCGTTATAACCAAAGAAGTTGTCAAACCCAACAACAGTTCCAAGAAGCGGAAGATTATCACCAAACGTAGAATAGCCTGGACGTTTACGAACCTTTTTATCTACAACGTAAACGTTTTTTGCATTTGACCAATATTGATCTTGAATCTCAATCGTTGGATAACGGAAATCAAGACCACCTGTTATGTTAAAGACTGGAGATTTTTTTAGGTATTTCTCTCCCCTCTCCAGTCCTGTTTGTTTCTGTGGTCTTAACATTGTCCTGTTCTCCTATTATTTTTCCGGTTAATGCAACTTCAAAAATCTTCCGTGTCTTAATCATTTCGTTTACCATCTTATCCATTGTAGCTTGAAGACCAACGAGTCTGTTTATATGGTTCTGTTCACACGAAGAAATTGATTCAAAAATACAACCTTCATATGTAAAATGTTTACCGTCTCCTCCAATTCTGATTCCACTTTCAAAAAGCTGACATTCAGAATTACATTTCCCTATTACACTAAACGGACATTTCTTTAACATAACAAAATCCTTTCTTTAGTCTTTTTTACACATTATAAAACAATAAGCTGCTGGTCGCCACGTACCGGCATGTGCAGAAGCTCCATGACTATGTGCTGTATCACTGCCAGTCGATGTTGTTAATTTACCTGTTCTTCTATTATAATAAGATCCTCCAAAACCAACAACACCACCTGTTCCGTCCCATTTTTCAAGACCAGAATGAGTATGTGCCGCTAATTCAGCAATTGTTAATGCATGACTTCCACCTGTGATTCCCGAAATTGTCCACGTCCCAGTAGCGTGTGCCCCCCCACCCGTTTGCCCACCTGCAGCAGAACCTTTCGTAACCATAATGGTTTTGTCATCAAGGGTATTCTGTATTGTCCATCCGGTTGGTGCAGTATCAGCATAAAACAACATAACATCTCCAGTAGCAATAGGAGAATCATTCATTTCTCCGCCAGATGTTATTTGAATTATATCACCGTCCTCGTCTATCATGAACAGTTCTGCTTTTGCCGAAGCATCTTTGGCATAAAGTATTATACCACTTGCAACTTCTGTCGGGTCGGCAGCTAATACCGGAAGGGTAATTTTCTTATGTAAACCATCGTTGGTTTGACTCGTTGCGTCCTTCCAATAATGGTCTATCTCCATTCTTTCACGAACAGCAACCTCTAACCTTCTGATATAATCATCAATCTCGTAACCATAATTATCATCATCTGGTGCGGCTTCAAATGCGGCGTTCCAATTATAAGTATGTGCCATTTTTCCTTACCTCACTTTGGATAACTTGGATAGCGTTCACCAAGATTAAACCCACGATTAACTGTGTTTTCTATTGAACCAAGCCTTCTTTCTCTGTTGGGATTCATTCTTCTCTGTGTAAGTCCAGCCAGCCCAGAAATATACTGTTGCCAATACCAGTTGCCCCTGTCCAGATCACGCCCACCACCAGACTTATACAGGGCCATTGCCATAACGCCATCTTTCAATAACTTACCGTTTGTGAATGGATATAATGGCGAACCAGCATCAGCAAGTTCTGACGGAATCATTATTTGTTCAATTCCAAGAACCAAATCTGCTGTTGTCGGTTTTCGGAACAAGCTAACCTTCGTGCCATCTTCTCCCAAATCATGATAGAAAACAGCTGGAGTACCAGAATCAAATTCTCTCCATTTATAAATATCTCTGTCCAACTCTACAACCGATGTTCCATCAAGAGGTATTCCATCACAATCAACACCTAAAAGTGTTATCCCTCTATCATATCCGGTTGGAACTGGGAGGTCGTAACTTTTCTGTTCTGCAACCGTTACCGTTGTTTCATCACGTACTTTTATAAGTTGAAGTTCTTCACAAGTATCTTGATAAAGATTATTATAATACTCTTTGATTTCTGCCTCTGTCCACCAATCAGAAGTTCCAGCTTCCTCTGATAGCTTTGCTTGAAGTTTAACATACGCTTCATCTAATGTCATGTCATACCTCTCTTTTGTGTGCAACCACACACAATGATGCTATATTTCGTGGAGAATCATGCCATTTCAAATTACCAAAACCACAATTGAATAACAGGTCTGTTAAATACTGCCTATTAAATCCACATAAATGTCTATCTGATGGGTAGAGCGTTCTTCCGTAAACACCGTTGTACCAATAATCTTTTGAACCCAAATAATTTTCTAAATAATTTCGCATAAATTGTTCAAGGTCTGGAACCTCTATGTAGGCACTTCCATCATCTTTAAGTACACGCCTCATTTCAGATAAGGCTTTCCAGTGGTTATTTTTATCAAGGTGTTCAAGGATATGAGAACAGATCACACCCTTGAACACTTTGCCTTCAAAGGGAATATCTAAAATATCACCCACTATATCAGGAACGGATATTTCATTCTCAACAACATCCATGTTAATTGCAGTGGTTATTCTGCAATTTCCACAACCTATATTTAGATATTCCTTTTCTGGTATCATTTTATATCTCGACTCTCGTGGCCAGTTCGTCAAATTGAATAAGAAAGTTGGGGTCAAACATGGGAGTGGCTTCTGGCCTATACCCATCTGCCATGCCATCGACCTCACTATAACTCAGGTTCAAATCGTGCGGAATTTCCATTGCCCCGGATGCACACATTCCAGTAGATGCCACGCTTCCATCATCGTTATATTCAACAAATAATGCAAGTGGATACTGCATGTATGTTTTTTGGCCGGGAACAATATTTCTACGAACCATTAACTTTTGTGTCACAATCTTCACTTCCAATACCTCCTTCACCAAGAACCTCAAGTGGGTTCCTGAATTCTGTTGGTGCAGTTGGGTCTGCCATGTATTTTATATCCTTGGAAAATTTTATGTCAGGTAGCCATATTTGGTTTAAACCATACTTCTCATGAATATCAAGAAGTATTTGTTTGGATGCTTTTGTTAGAATGGGCTTATCAACTAAATGACCAGCCTCTATCAAATCATCCATATAGATACCAACATCTTCCACATATTCTGATGCCTTTACACAAAAATAAACATCTTCAGTATGTGTATTCCCCGTTACAAACCACGGCTCAGGAACAATTTTAAACAACTCACAGTCAATCATTGTACAACAACAACCAACCGCATCGACCTTAACAAGGCCATCATCCCTTACAGAACCTTCATAATCAGAGAAAATTTTCATGACACCCTTTTCGACATATTTAAATATCATTGGTTCATAGGGGAAACCACGAATAAAAGCTCTTGCTTGCAGAATATGCATATCGGGATTTTCGTCAAATCTCCGAAACATCTTTTCGACAACGAGTGGGTCTAATCTCATATCATCATCATAAAAGAAAAGATGCGTACACTCATTTTGTAAGGCATACTTAACAGCCATATCCCTTGCTTTGTCAATCGGCATGCGCCACGGAGCAGAAAACAAAACCTCGACATCAGGTAGATTTCTACCAACACGATACATCATGTTCATGTGACTTGCATAAACAACTGGGTCAACTTGATAAAGATTCGTGGCAATCATCAATCGTTTTTTCATTTAATTACTCCAATCCTAATTAAGAACTCTTGCCATAGAGTTACGTTTGTTCCTCGTACCGTATTGCCTCCACAAAAACGGCACTTGCCAGTTTTCAAGAGAGTGATAGACGTTATCACTTTGTTACAAGTGTAACAACGATAAACATCTATCACCTTTCTCTCTTTCATAATTTACCCTTTCCCTTCTACAATGCCCTCACATAAACACCAGCGGCTCTGAGTGCAGCAGAAGAAGTAAGTGACGCCGAGTGACCATACACAAATGTGGGTTGCATTGCGGTGGCCGCACCAACCGATTCAGACATTACCAAATGACCACTGGAACCACTTGCAACATTTAGCACCGCCCCACAATTTGCCGCAAAGTCTGAATCACCGAGTATCTGTGCATTGGTTTTAAGGCCATAAACGAGCACCTTGCCATAGACCCCAGAAGCAATTGCTTCGTCCGCAAGACCAATGGTCTTGGTTCCATCTACTGCTTCATTTGCAAGATAAGCGTCCTTGCCATCACCAATACCATCGAAGTGATAACAAACTGGCCTACCATCAAGCAGTGCCTCAGCAGCCTTTACGATTAAACAAACCCTTTCAGGTTCTTCTCTGTTAATTCGAGCAAATAACATTTAACACCTCCCCTATAGACATCTTACATACACACCCAACTCACGCAAACCGGCAGACAAGGCCAGGGACGCTGAATGGGCATATACAAAGTTTGGCTGAACAGCTGTTGCCGCACCCAAAGATGCCGACTGCAGCAGACACCCGCTTGACTTGGAGTCAATCCCAAATATAGCACCACAGTTTGCGGCAAAATTGGAAGCTCCATAAGCCTGTGCATTGGTTTTTAAACCATACACCATTACCTTACCATACTTACCAGATGCAATTGCTTCGTCAGCCAACCCAACCACAAGGGTTCCGTCTGTGGCGGCATTAGCCAAGTATGCATCTTTACCATCCCCGGTGCCATCGAAATGATAACATACGGGACGGCCATCCAGTAACGCCTCAGCCGCTTTGACAATAATCAAGACCTTTTCAGGGTCTTCTCTGTTTATCCTTGCTATTAACATTATTCTTTTACTCCTTTGCCACAACGGGCCGTTAGGAAACAATTTCTTGATCTATCTTATAATGCAACCCTTGTTTCCTTCTGTTGGAACAACACAGTTCACCCATCATATAAAGGATGGACGTCTTGACCTTCTGGTTCTCCGGCTGAATAAACGGGCCAACAGCAAAATCCTGTCCCTGACACACAACCAACTCCAAAAATTCAGAATTGAGGAACGCCGCAGACGAATAATCTGTGGTAATGTCCGTCCAATATGAATCAACGGTGTCAATAGTCACAGCGGTTCCATCTTCCACATCAGGCACATACTCATCCCACATCAACGTGGCTCCCTTGAATTTGAACCCACCAAATCCAAGATCAGCAACAGTATCATTAGAAACCATAATCTGAGCCTTGCTCAAGCAAGCCCCTTCATATGTTTCATAATAACGCTGGTCACACAGAATCAAGTCAGGAAAACTTCGCTTACCCTTTGAACCACCCCTTGAACAGAGATTGTAAAGGTGAGACATTTCCTTGTAAAACTGTGCCCAAGTTTTTGTTGCGGCTGTGGTGGACAATGAAACCTGATTTTGCCACCAATCATACGTTGATTGGTTGATTCCACCAACAGTCGTTGAGGCGAAAGCCTTCTGGATAAGGTGAAAAATCGGGAGCAGGTCTGCACCACCATTGCCAGCAGAAAATGCAAGTATCATGGCATTAACATACTCACTCATTGACATTTCTGTGTTGTTTGCTTTGCTCTGCAACAGAGAAATTATCTGGTTCTTGCCCTGATTCTTTGCTAATTCTTTGTTGGAAATTGTAGTAGAACCGGCAATTTCCTTCCACTCATAAAAAGCAGCGGTGAGGTGATCTTGCGGAGTCGTGTCAATGGTATCATAACCAGAAGACATTGACTTTATTGTATCGTTACGCCCATATTCAAGCGGAATAACAATACGCTCTCCACCGGGTTCAGTTCTCTTTCTCTCGTTGGCATGAATCCAATAAAGGAAAGGGTTCGCGTTAAAGATATTGTCGTACAGCTTATCACGGTAATTCAACCATGTGCTGGTCAACATTTCATCAAATTCAAACGTAAATGAATTTACAGACATTTTTCAATTAACCTCCATAATGTGTTTGCGTCAACCCTGCGCACTGGCATCTTCAACAAATTTATCAAAAGCATCCTGCATGTTATTGATTTTCTTTGGTGTAATGCCAATTTTCTTTTTGTTTCCAAAGGTCGTTACGGCCTCTCTGCCTGGTTGACGATTAGTAACTTGTTTATTTGGGTCTGGCGTTTTTTCTTTTGTTTCTGCCACAATACCCAACTCCATATTGGCCACCCTAAGCAACAAATCAAGATCATTGTATGCATTGGGGCCGAGCTTCTTTGCAACTTCGTCCATCTTCATTACTGTTGTCGGAGGAACTTTCTTCTCTGTCATAAAAGTCTTGACAGTCGAAACAAAGCCTTCCTGTTTGTTTTTGCTAACATTCGAGGAAACAGTGCCTACTTGCGTTTTCAAATCCTTTATTTCATCATGCATGACCTTAAAGAATTTTGCATAATAATCATTGTCCTCGAACTGGAGGGCATCATCAAGCGGGTCTTTTACAACCACGGGAGAGGGCTCACCAGTGACAGTCCCTTGTTCGCCACCAGGATTCTGGTTGGCCATATTCTGCATCAAAACATCGGATAGGTCTGCTTTTGGTCGCAGCTTACCGAGTTCAGCGAATTGGTCACCCACTACGGTTTTGAACTTGCCTATCTCTTCACGAAATTCCTCAGGAAACTGAGAAACATCAAGATTCATAATATCCTCAACTGCAACCTCTTTTGTACCATCACCAGTACCATCATCCGTACCGGGAAGTTCACCAGCATTTACAACTACAGACTTTCCATCTTCTGAAAATTGAATGTCTTTAAACATGTCTAATCCTTTCTATAAATGGGCGTGTAGTCTGCCCTGTTTTTGCGCCAACTCTGTATCATTATGGCGGTTTACTGCATCCACTACGTCTTGTTTTGTTCTAACATATACCGGCTCATGGTCAATGTTTTCACAAAACTGTGCATCAAAAACATGAACGGCACCATTGGAAATTAGTTTTTTTGGATAACCCTGACACGGTTTATTAGGACACTCAACAACCAATTGATCATCAATCTTTTGTATCCTTTCAAAAAGAACACCACATCGCGGGCACTCATATTCATAAATGGGCATCAACAATTCCCTTTCTTTCCACCAGTTTTTTTACCAGTACCAGTATCAGAATTCCTTCCTCGTCCTCCACCACGTCCATCTTTTGGCCCCTTAGCATTTCTCGGTGGGCCTGTTTTATTTTTTCTTGGCATTATTTCGTACCTCCTTGTTTCTCACCAACGGTAGGTTTATCCTGACCACGCATAGCGATTAAACTCTGAATCTGTCTTTCTTTGTCAAGCTCTGCTTTTATTTGTTTCATTTCTTCCTCATTGTTTAAAACCTCCTCAGCATCTAAGGTTTGGAATGTCCTCGCGAAACCCCTGATAATACCAGGAAGTTTTATGTGCATGCGAATTAACTCTTGTGGAAACGCACTGAGACTTTGAATTAACATAGCATAATCTTGTCGCTCAAATTCTGGAAGTTTCGGTGCAGCAGAACCAACCTCTATGGTAACATTAAATTCACCAGCAATGTCATCCCTTTTGATGTCTTCCCAAGCCAACCCCTCGTCTCCGGTTATCAACATTGCATCTTCATCTGTTAGGTTTGCCTGCATTGATTGAGATAGTTTTTTTCCAACAGATGCGGCAAAATCTTCTACCAAGGACTTCTTGTCTTCTTTCCTTATACCAGATGCTTCTGATATTTTCGATGCCTCATATGCCGTTTTCCTTCTCTCAACCAACCCACGCTCACTTTCTGTTGCTCCACCAACTTCACGGAAATCTTCTTTAGACTGTTGGAAAGATGCGTAGATGGATGGTTCCAGTGGAGCATCTTTCACCACATCCATTACCTTATTAAGCGGAAGTTCCGTTACCTCAAATACAGTCCCGTCTCCACCTTTTTCAAAGGCCAGCTTGGAAGCCTCGTCTTTAAAGGTACTTGCGAGTATGGCATACTTTCTATTAAATCTTTTTGAATGATCTAATATAAGACCACGGCCAATGTTGAAATCTTCCTGTATTGGAATAAGTGCTTTCATTTCTGACAATGGATATATCTCGTCCATAACAGAATAAAACACCAAGAAGGAATAAGGATGATCTTCTACACCATCTGGCAATTCATCGTTCCTAAGAAAATCCACGCAATCATCTGTTATAACCTTTATCTTTTTATTTTCAAGGTCATATATTTCATACAGGACAATCCTTTTCAGACTGTCCTTTAAGGTATCATTCCATTCTTCGTGTCCACGAATCTTTTCTTTCATTGAACGCTGAACATCAAAACTTGCTTGTAATTTTTCTGTGTTTTTATATATCTTGTTTCCCTTTACGTCTGCTAAATCTTTGGTAATTTCTTCAATAATAAAACGGCCAGACTCAAAATCCGTGTCACCTTCCGTGTCGAAAATAAAGTTCTTCGGAGAAACCCTACGACTAATAAACCTTTGGTTCGTAGAAATTTCTTCACGATCATCGGTCTTGAAGTTCCCAGTCTTGGCATCAATATCATAAATTTCTTTTCCACTCGCATCGTATCCAAGAATTGTATATTTCCCAAAGTTCTCGTTGGTTTCAAAATCTGAAACATAACCGGATTTCATCGCACCAAAGAAGAAATGTGCGTCCTTTATTGAGAATCGCATCTGCCTTTTCAGCGCAGACCCCATGTTCTCTGTTGCGTAATAGTTCAGAAACTTCTCCATCTGCTTTGCAGACTTTACTGTATCAACTCCCTCAACCTTTCTTCTTGGACGAACAAACCATTTAGGATTCTGAAAATACAAAAACGGTAACTGTGAATTGATATGCGGGAAAATTAAATTAACCGTTGGTTTCTCTCCCAAGTTTACAACCCTATTTCCCCACTGTTTAGAATTGTAAAAATCAAGATATACCTTGACTTCTTTTAACTTCGCATCACGTAGTTTCTTCCCACGCTCTATACGATCTTGCCAGATTTTAACTTCTGGGTCAATAATTTTCATTGCAGTTTTAGTCATCAATACACCTGCGCCCCTAAGTGATTGTTCACTTGTTCGAGAATACTGCCAACATTTATCTTTTCACGTTGATCTTTTGCACGGCCCAACCTTCTTTTCCACAAGTGTAAAGAATTTCTGTCATACTCTGGTACTGATGTTTCCCTGCCAGAAGGTTTAACAACTTCCAATAACATTTGTTCTGCATCAGCCAAGTCGTCCCTTCTTGATTTCGGAAACCTCAACAACTCACTCTCACACTCTCCACCCTGCATTGCCCTAACGTGCCAAACCCAACCACCCTCATACCACGGTTGTAATTGTTTTATAAGATATTCTTTATTCTGTCCAGTGTTCTTACCAAGTGGCTCAAAGGTTACATGCTCCCTTGTATCCCTCATTCTTTTTTTAATAAAAGACCATAACATTTTTTCTACAAGAGATTTCTGGCCAGCAAACTTCACACATTCCCACTTGGCATATAGTTCAAAAATCTTATCTATAAATTTGGTCGGGTCTATCTGCTCATGGAATGTTTCCAAAATGTACAAGTTCTCATCCGCATCAAGCATCCCAATTACTATAGCTGAAAAATCGTTCCTTCCTTCTTCCGTTGCCCCATCAATTGCCATGTATGTCAAACCAATTGGCACGGTAACATCATCATCACGAACTAAAGATTTTCTGTCCGGTCGAATGTCAAAATAATGATTCTTAAAATACCTCTCCTTAAATACAGCGTCTTCTTGTGAAATCGGTTCATTCATATACAAACAGGAAAAAAGATAACTTCCCATTTTCTTACCTTGTTTAATTTTATTTAATTCTTCGAGTGAATACCTCTCTGGAAATGTAGCCTCACCGTCCAGTATGGCAGGAACCTTGATAAGTTCAATGTCCGGGTCTTCCTCAAGATCACCATACAAATCATAATCATCCCACCGTGTTCCCACTACGTCCATTGGCGAGTGAGGGTTATCACGGAGTGGAAAGAGAGCACGATAGAAATCCTTTGCCTTATCCATCTGGTCTTTCGTGGTTGTATTTTCTCTGGTTACGAGATCGTCAATAATAAGATGGTCGAAATGCCGACTCGTAAGTGTCGAATCCGCTCCAAACGCCTCAAACGTGCTCTCCATCACTGGACGCCCGCCACGATTAGGTATTTCAATCGCACTCTCAGTCCACTTTGTTTCTGGTGACAGCGCCTTCTGCGGGCAATACTCAGGAAAAAGGAGGCGGAATTTCTTGTTCACTAAGTATGGACTCCCGATCGCTGTCACCATTGACTTCGCATTAGCCACAACCGCAGAGCATATCGCTATACGAATCCCCGGCGTGTTAAGTTGCAGACTAATAGACTGCGTTATCGTAACATTCGTTGTCTTAAAGAACCCACGTGGAATTAACCACAACCTAATATCCTTTTTCCTCGGCTCGTCTAATTTCCTGCAAATGTACTTGTAATGAAACCCCAGTGTCAAATCATCAAACCCAAGCAGGTCTTTCGCCAAAAGGTAATGACTGCTCTTATACTTCTCTCTGAGAATTTTATCCTGCTCAGTTAAGGCCATTGCAATCTCCAATGGCATCCATCATATAAGAACCATCTTCTGCTTGCTCAAACTCAACAATGCTTTCTTCCAGTTTCTCCACTTCCATAATAGAATTTTTAACAATTTCAAATTTATCGTCTGCCAAGACCGATTCCACGAACCTTCTCTTTTCTGAGGCTTCGTCCATTAAGTGTGCGTGAAGCAACATAGCTTTTCGCTTAATCCAATTGTCACTTGAATCCAATCCATCTTTGATTATTTGGATGATCTGGTCTAAGGCCAAGACAAACTGCACACCCACTTCCTCTCTCAGTCTGTTGCGGTCAACCATGACTGCGTATTTCAGCCCGATCTCTGCATACCTTATTGCTTCTCCCAAATCTTTTCCAACAAGCTCCGGCAATAACTTCGAGTACACATCGTTGACGGTTAAGCCAGCCATATTGGCAAGGGTGGTAATTGGCCTTGACAGAATCTGTCTGTCTTGTTGTAAATGATCAACTATCGAAAGTGCCAGCACCTGTCCCATTTTCTACTATCCCTCTTTCCCCGAACTCTACGCCCATATATAAAGGATGTCAAGAAAAAAATTCAAAAAAAGGAAAAAAAATTAAAAGCGTAAGCAGAATAGGGGTTTAGGTGTATAGTAAAAAAAGTTCAGTGGTGAGAAAGAAAAAATGGTTCAAAAAATATTTGAGGTGGGGGTTTGAGGCTATATATAATAAGACCCCCCCCGGAGGGGGCTGGGTAGGGGTAGGCGTTTCTACTTCTACACGCACTTCTAATACTTCCACTACTTCCACTAAAAGCAAGTTTCTCACCTGTCTAACATAGTTTTGACCCTTTTACGCCGTCTAAGCCTAAGTCGCTTAGCTATCGGGCTAATAAAAATCGTCTATAGGCCCGGATATCGAAAAAAAACCTTGCTTTAGTTAGTCGATAGGCGTATAAGTATAGATAATAAATAGAAAGGAGATAAGACATGGATGAGAACATACAGGAGAATTTGAGGTTGTTGCTTTACCGCGCGATTGAACTAATTCACAATTATCAGTCTCACGAGAATCAAAATGGTCACCTTCCACTTTTAGACGCGGAACGTAATATCGGTATAGCCTTAGAGCTTATTGATAGTGACTAACAAATACAAAATAGGAGAGGAGGCGGACAGAACAGGCGGCAAAGATGAAGTCAAACGTAAACGCACCACCAACCAGAATGGAGGTTTTAAACATGACAGCAAACACAGAAGCTAAAAGCACATTGGTATTTGAAGGTAAAGAGTACAGTCTTGAGGAAATTCAGGAAATTCAGAAATCAGTTTCTGAAATGACTAAGCTCGTAAAAGAAGCCAAGAAGGAGGGTATAATTGCTAAAAAGGTCATTGCGAAAGTGGATGATCCGCGCAAGCTACTTCTTGCTGACCTTTTCAGAGGTACGATCGAATCGAATTTTACTGACATAGTCGGACTCTTCACTGAAACGAAAACCGCCGAAAAGCCTGAAGGTAACATTGGAATCAATATCATGATATCAGGTATTGAATTTGACGTCCAGTTACTTTCCGGTAGGGCACGTGACGAAAAGGTGAAAATTGCCAAGATGGCAAAAGCTGAAGCAAAAGCTGAAGCTGAACTGGAAAGGGTCACCGCACCAGAATCTGAAGACACTGAATAAATTCACACAGTTCTAAAATTATGGGAGTCAGAATATTGACTCCCATTTTTTTATGTCAACCTCTTTTTTGTCACCAAGTATCTTACCACCACAATATTAAAAATTCCTTTTTGTCACTCACTGTGTTTTTAGACCTTTTTTACAACACGTGTTACAAAAAGAGCATCCCTACTTTTACCCTGTGATACAACACGCTTTTAGCCTATATTCGACTTTTAGCATATAGCCTCTAACCTATACTCTCAAAGGATTACCTCATATTAGTGTTGTATAACAGTTTTTTTACTTCCTTCTATCCTTTCCTATATAAAAAAAAATAAAAAAAAAAAAAAAAAAAAAGACAATAACACGATATAAGTATCATATATAATATAACAACAATATCAATGAAAAAATAAAGAGTGAGAGGAAAATAAAAAATAGTTTTATATATACCCGGCACTCCGAGACGAAAACAAAAAAACTGCGATGAAACACGAATCTGAGCTATCCCTTTGTCAGTATAGGTTTGCGAGGTTTTCTTAAAATCAGAAAATCGCCTTTCAAATCTGAGCTATTCCTTTGTCATCATGGGCTCCCGCAGTTCGTGTCAGATCACAAGAGATTTTGAGTAAAAAGTGAACTTGTAGTTTTGTTACGCTCACTGCTATATTTTGTTCAAAACAAGCAACACGCATACCCCAGATCAGAAAAGAAAACCGGAAAACATAATAAAATCAGGTACTTATGCAAGGTCAGCGGATTAGGAAAAACCGGATAGCAAAAAGAGGCTCGAAAACTTAATAAAATCAGGTACTTGCAAAGACCTTGCTTTTCTTTTCGGTTTAAGATAGACTATCCTCTATATACAGTAGATTTTGAGATTGCCGGTATGCCGCCGGACAGAACACAACATAACACAGGAGGACAAAATGTCAAAAAGTGTGAGAAACAAGGAACCGCAAGATGTAACCACGCTGGACATAAAACAACTTGACCTGCGTGATTTACCCAACGGGAAGCATAAGAAAAATGCTTTTCAACAACTTCAACGTATCATCAGAGCACCAAACGCGGCAAAGGAAGTTGTGCATGAAATCCTTTCCATTCTGATTCTGGAAGCAGACAGGAAAATAAACCAGCTGGAGAAAATCAAGAAACTCCACATAGTACGATTCCGCCAGATGCAATTCAAAGCAGTCGAGGACTTCAAGAACATTGAGAAGGTGAGATTTTTTGAAGCTCATAAGACTGAAATCGCGAAAAAACAATTTACATCTGAAATGGTTCATGAGTTGGAAGTGATAAAGAAACGTGAGCTATACAGTTGTTACAAGCTCAGCAAGCTGAAAGTTTCTGCTATAGACTGCACCACGTGCAACAGAAGACATTCTTGCTGGAGGGGAGGCAAACCATGAAAACCAAACAAGAATTTGAACTTCCGGGACTAACGAGCAACAACAGAATAAAAGCAATTAAACTTTACACCAAACCAACGAGAGAGAGAACACCGGCAGAACGGCGGGAACTCGAATTGTTGGTTGAAAGGGGAGGTTGAAATGCAAGAACAAGAATACGAGAAAAATCATGAAGGACATGTTGAATTGTGGAATTGGTTATCTCACCACCCAAACAAAGGAAAATCACAATGGCCTGGATGGGAGATAAACGGTGGGATATGGCCAGAAGTTGAAGCGGATTGTTATGCATGTAAAGTCAGCAGGGATCCCGCCTGTAGGGATTGTCCTATAATGTGGGGTGAAGAAACCATCAATGGTAAAATGCAGTGTGGACATGATGATTCGCCATATAGCAAGTGGTCTTTGGCCAAATCTCCCAAAACCCACGAGAAGTATGCCGCCCTTGTTAGGGATGCGGTATGGATACCATATGAAGAATGGCTTGAAATGGTCATGGAGATAGTATAACCATGAAGATTGGATTAAATTGTAAACAGGAGGTAATATGAGAGATACAAAAGAAGCAACTTGGGGAATTTCAATCGATGATGATTATTGTGAATGGAGGTTTCCCATCCAGATCAGCGGTAACGAATGTATTGCAAGTGTATATAAGAAAATAACGAGGCTATTAGGCTCCCCAGAATTTGATGGAATGCTGCGGAAAAACCGTATAAAGCCCACAAAGCTGGAGGACAAAATGGAAACATACACCGTAAATGGAGTGACGTACAAGCAGTTGGAGGATATCACAGTAAAGGCGTTGATATGGGTGGGGGCGAGGGATATGGACGCTGACAAGCTGACTATAGGAGGTTGGCTTGATTCACGTAACTCAAAAATCCGTGGCTTTTCTTATTTAGAAGTTATTCCATTTGATACCGCCCTCGACTACGCCTCATCCTGTTCTGAATATCTACTTGTTTTGCTCGTAGATCAGGGGTTCGTGGAGGTGGTGGAGGAAATTGACATAGATTACATATTCAGAACGCACGGAATTCAGAAACGAACCTCTGGAAATTTGGGAAATAAGTCGGTTTATTTGAATGAAGACTATTCGTGGACACTTGAAAAAGACGACGAGAACATACTGTGCTTGGTCCCAAAACAGAAGTAATCTCCAGTTCGCGGAGGTACCAATACCATGAAAATTGAAACCATAAAGAATGAACTCGGCGAGTTTGTAAGTTGTGTTTGTAACGAGTGTCATGTTGCTCACACGGTAGATTGTGGAAATGCGAAACTTGCATACAGTGTAATCAATAAGTTCAGGGTCAGGCACGAAAGGTGCGATTCTTTACCAAGAAACAAAACAAAATAGGAAAGGAGGGAAACATGAGTGATATGCAAGAAGTGAATGACGACCTTATGAAGGGTTTTCAGTACATGAACAGAGCTTTCGGAAATTGTGATGATGAATCACTTTCAGAGCTTCAGGGGTTGTATGATGACATGGCAAGTCTGACAACATTTACAAGCGAAGAATTGTATTCAGACCCAGAAAAATAAGAAAGGTGGTGAAAAACGTGATAAGAAACAAAAACTTCATATGTAGCAAAATGTCAATGACAGACGTTACGCGGGCTTTTGAGTGTGGAAAGAAACCCAAAGAGTATGTCTATGACACGCTGATTGAAGAAGGTTGGATAAGAAAAATAGGTGATAGATTCTTTGCACCTACAGAAAAACTTTTGAACGAAGCCTTCCTTCCAGTTTGTGTGTCGTTGGATGAAAACCAGAGGCGATATCTTTCCAATAACACCCACTTTTACCGAGTCGATTTACTTAATGCTTTTGGTGGGGAACAAACATCGGAGCAGATTGTCAAAAAGCTCATCGCGAAAGGATATATTGTGTTGGATGACAGCAAGAGATACCGGAAAAGTGGTGCTCTTGAAGAATTTTTGGCAGATGGTGATGATACTTTTATGTGGAACGATTAACTGGAGGTGTTTATGAATATTTACAAGGTGACATATAAAGATAGTGGCGGTGGTTATATCTGGGATGAACTGGTTACATTAACGAAGTGGAACAGTGGATATGGCGACCAAAGAATGAAGGAGTCTGGTGCTACAAGCGCAGTTTTTCAAATTTTCGCGCAGGAACAGGAAAGTCGTGGAGCGTTCACACCCTTCAGAACAGAACAAACAACCGTGGAGCCTCTGGCCTGGAAAAATTCCAGGAGCAGGAAGTTCGAAGAGCGTTCATACCCTTCAGAACGGAACCTTGGCGTTGCAATGGAACCAATCTCTCGCGGTGAAATGTGTGTTCGTGATGCAAGTGGGTTGATTAAATCAGCAGCAAGCCTCTTTTCGCCACTCCACAATAAAAAGTGGAGTGCTTTTGAAAAAAGTAGATTGGCGGAACAACTGAAGTTCTTTCTTGCATACAATGCCAAAGTACACGGGCGAACAGAAGGTGCAATTGCAAATAAGACAGAACAGTATCTCAAAGACAGAAGGAGGGGCAAATAATGGCTGATGAAATTAAGGGAACCACTATCACACAAGAAGATATTGACAGATACAAGAAGATGCAGGCCATGGTGGCAGAATACAGGAAAACCCTTGCACCCAAGAAGGAAGCCATTGTTGCCTCAATCCAGAAGTTACCAATGAAAGATATTGTAGAGATATTGGCCTTCGAGGGCAAGACTGGAATGAACTATGATTTTGAGTGGGAGGAAAAGCCGTACACCATGAGAATTTCTCTCAGGAAAACGGCTGGGTAGGTAGCATAACATCACGTGGTAGGAAGCATATTGGAAGGTGTGGTCGGAATATGGAGGGTGCTACCACCCTTCACCGACCAGCACCGACAACTCTGGAGGGTGTTATGGAAACTGAAAACAAAATACGAGCAAACATATTTAACTATAACGGAGAAGACAACTCTTTACGTTGCGAATCGTATGATGGCGGATATATTGGCTTGAAGGGTGGGGTATGGAAGAAACCAATCTATATTTACCCAATGAGCACTGCTAATATAGATATTCTTTTTAAA
>Ga0222658_1000592_pt1 | contig 19150 bp, 19 predicted proteins | sample AntAcemetagen476_FD_179830 | JGI IMG/M metagenome (GOLD analysis project Ga0222658, IMG submission 179830) | Saline water microbial communities from Ace Lake, Antarctica - #476 | ecosystem: Environmental > Aquatic > Non-marine Saline and Alkaline > Saline | place: Antarctica: Ace Lake... | reverse complement strand
CTATTGCTTTTCCAAAAACTAAAATGTCAGGAGTAATATCATATTTTTCACATAAGAAATTAGTTCCCATACATCCAAATCCAGTTTGAATTTCATCAATAATCATAACTACATTTTCTTTATCGCATAATTCTCGGATTCCTTTTACAAATTCTTTATCTAAGATATTACATCCAGAATTTCCTTGTATTAGTTCAATAATAATTGCAGCAGGTTTTTCGGATTTCATTTTTTCTGATATATCTTCTAATTTTTTCTTAACCTCTATTCCATGATTAAAATAATTCTTAAATTTACTTTCATGTTTCCAGCTAATTCCCATTGTTGCAAAACTTCTTCCATGGAATCCACCTTCCAAATAAAGTATTTTATCACGATTGGAATAATTATTTATGGCAAGTTTCATTGCTCCTTCAACTGCTAAACTTCCATGAAGAACGAAGTGCACTTTTGAAAATCCTTTTGGGGCAAGTTCAATAATTTTATTTGTAAGTTTTATTTTATCAGTAGTATTATAGGCAGTCCTAAGATGAGTAATTTTGGAAAGTTGTTTTCTTACGGCAGAATTAACTGTGGGAATATTATGTCCTAACGGCATAGACCAGGTTTGAGAAAACATATCGCAATATCTTTTTCCATCCAAATCCCAAAGATAGATTCCTTGAGCATGACTTATATTAATTGGCTTAGAGGAAATTGTACTTCCCTCATTATTCTTGCAAATAAAAGTATCCGAAGAATCTTTATTCTTATTTATTGTTTCATTAGTGTTATTCATAATTTATAATAATTAGAATAAAATATATTCTTTGTCAATATGATTTATATTCGGAATATATTTAGATATGGTTGAATATATTCTATATTTATTTATTCCAAAAAATACTTCTTGAATGTCCTCGACGGTCCGCATTGCCCAAAAGTCCAAAGATATATTTAATTCAAAAATAAATTCGTTGCCTTTAAAATTAAAAATTTATATGCTAAAAAAATTAATTACCCAAAAATACTTTCAATATCTTTAATATTAATATCTTTAAGTAATCCCGTATCTTCGACGATTAGGTCTTCAACTAATTTCTTTTTGGATTTTTGTAAGTCTAGTATTTTTTCTTCAATAGTATCTTTTGTTATCATCTTGTAAACAAAAACTTTCTTCTTTTGTCCAAGTCTGTGCGCTCTATCCATAGCTTGCATTTCAACTGCAGGATTCCACCAAGGATCAACAATGAAAACGTAATCAGCTTCGGTTAAATTAAGTCCAAGTCCACCAGCTTTAATACTAATTAAGAAACTTTGTGCCTTTTCGCTTTTCTGGAAATTAGAAACTACTTTTTCTCTATTTTTGGTTTTACCGTCTAAATATGAGTAAGTTAAACCTTTATTTTCAAATTCTTCTCTAACGATTGTAAGCATTTTAACAAAAGAGGAAAAAATCAAAACCTTGTGGCCTTCTGCCATTAATTTTTCAACTTCCATCATCAATAAATCAAACTTAGCGCTTCCGCCTTGGTATTTTGGATCAACCATCTTAGGATGTAAGCAAACTTGTCTAAGTTTAGTCAAACCCTCAAGTATTTTCATCTTAGATTTTCCAACACCTTTTTCTTTAATTGTAAGTTTTATTTCATTCATATAATATTTTTTCCAATTATCATAAACTTCTCGTTCTTTCGTTGAAAGGTCGCTGTGCATAGTTGTTTCAGTCTTTTCTGGAAGTTCATTTGAAATAACTTCTTTACTTCTTCTAAGTAAGAATGGATTAATCAATTTTCTTAAAGAATCGCTAACTTTTGCATCCTGATTTCTCTCAACTGGCATAACGAAATTTTCTCTGAAAAAATCATAATTACCCAAGTATCCGGGATTCAAGAAATTAAAAAGACTCCATATTTCTGTAAGATTATTTTGGATAGGTGTACCTGAAATTATTAATTTATTTTTTCCATTCAAATCATAAACAGTTTTTGCACTTATTGATAAGGGATTTTTTATTATATGTGCTTCATCTAAAACTATATATTCAAATTCTTGATTTTTGAAAATTTCTATATCGTTTCTAAGAGTTCCGTAAGTAGTTATGGTGATATCCGTATTTTTTAGAGTCTCGTTAAATTTTTTAAGCGAGCTTTCGGTTTTTCCTTTAATTCTGTCCGGACCATGATGTAAATAAATACTCATATTTTTAGTGAATTTTTTAACTTCATCTTTCCAGTTAAAAACTAAAGAAGTCGGAACAACAACTAAAAAAGGCTTAGCATTTCCTTCATCTTTAACTTTTTGCAAAACACTCAATGTTTGCAGGGTTTTACCAAGCCCCATATCATCCGCTAAAATTCCATTAAATCCAGATTCACGCAAAAAACAAAGCCAGTCATATCCAGTTTTCTGATAATTTCTTAATTTTGCATTAACATTCTTTGATAAGTCCGTTGGAGATATTTTATTTAATTTTTTAAATTTTGTAAGAACTTTTTTAACTCCCGCATCCATTGTGGCGCTAGAAGATATTTCCGAAATATTTTCTAAAATACTAGCATGATATTTTGATAATTTCATATCTTCATTAGATAAATCAAAAAATCCAGAGTATGATTTTAAATTATTAATCCAATCTTTTGGAATTATTGCTTTTTTGTTTTCGGATAATTTAACAAATCTTTTATTCTTGAAAATAGCTTCCATGACTTCTTTAATGTCAACTTTATCTTCTCCAAAGCTAACACTCCCTTTAATGTCAAACCAGTTTGATTTACTTGAAACATTCATGAGCATCTTGGGTTTATTTTTTATCAATTTAAAATTAAATAAATTTTCTTCTCCTAGTATTTCAACTCCACTCTCCACTATTTTGGAAATATTATTTGTGACAAAATCTATTAAGTCTCCCTCTAAAACAAATTCATCTACGTTATCGTGTAAAACAACCGAATTTGAGTTCAAAATGTCAACAACGGAGTCTTCTAATTCTAAATCTCTAGAAATTTCATAAATAATATTTTTTTCTATGTCCATAATTTCTTTATTCGGAGAAAAATAATCAACTTCTTTTGTAGTATACCCAAATTTCAAATTAAATTTGACACCAGATCCCGATCTTTCTAAATAAAGTCTAGGTTTCGGGGTAACACATTTAGATTCTTGAATTAAATCACTTGAAAGATTAAATTGAAAATCGTTAATAACTTTTTGATAATATTTCCTAAAAAATTCCATAAGCTCTTCTTTTTCCAATACTAATTTTTTAGGAAATCGAACCACACTCCGAACAATATCAATCTCTTGATCATTTTTATATCCAGAAAAAACTCTATTGTCAGAATCAAAAACCCAAAGAGAACTATTTCCAATTTCAATTAAATTCATTTTTAAAAGGCTAGTCTTTCTTTTTCCTAAAATAAAAAATGGTTCTAGTACATATTTATTATCTTTGGATTTTTTTATTTCCCACATAACATTAAATTTTTCTTTAGAAAAATTTGCTCCTAGAATTATTTCTGGTTCTTCTAAATAAATTTCATTTAAAATAGGCATCATTAAATCACTATTAACATCATAAAAAATACTTTTTGAAAGTCCAGAGCTAGAATATTTCATTCCGTAATTATCTCCACCATCCATAAAGGTGAGAACTCTTTTAGTTTTTTTACTGATATCCCACTTGTCTGAATAAAAATTCTTGCAATTAAACTTCACCGGAGCACCGTAATCTCCATCTTTTTTTATCAACCCTCTTTCAATATTTAACATTTGTCGACTTTCGTTAAAATTCTTAAAATTAAAATAAATCATATATTTTCTAGCATCTTCTAAGTTTTTTGGAAATAAATTTTTAAAATAATCCAAATCGCTTTTTTTATCCTTCACTTTTTTTATCGTCCCAAGTTTTAAGTTAAAATCATTTTTTCTTTCTTGAAGCATCTTATAAATCAAAACAGCACCAAAATGTGAACACCCATCTAAATCATCACGATTAGAACAATTGCAAAAACATAAAAGTTCAGAGTTTATTATTTCCAAATTGACATCGTAGCTTTTATCTCCATCTCGTATCAATACATAGATTTTATCTTTCTCATCTAGACTTTTTCTTGTAATGTGTAGCTTTTTGTACACCTGTACAGACTTTTTCCAGTGTTTTTCGTGTATATTATTGCAAAATATAGCAATTTGTCTGTCATTTAGACCTATTTTTGCCAATTTTTCAAAGATATCTTCTTGATTTGATTTTACCATTTTATTAAAAAATATTTTCCCTTTATAACCTTTACTTTTTTATAATTATCCAGTGACAAGTTACTTTTTATAGCTTTCGCCTAATAATGAACTCACCAAATATTTATAAATAAGAACAGTTATTCTACTTTATGAAAATTGGTATGATATTTGGCTTATTTGTTTGCGCAATTTTCTTTATCTCATTTATCTCTGCAGAAGTTATAATTAACAAAGACTTGAGCGAATTATACAACATAGGGGATGTTATAGATTTTCCAGTAAAAGTAGTGGCATCAACAACTACGGATGATTTTTTAAGTATAAATTTATTTTGCAGTAGCGGAGAAACTCAGATACATAAAGAATATATTTCCTTAGAAATCGGAGAAGAAAAAACAATTAATCCGAGTATACCATTGCTTCTTGAAGGAGAAATAAAAACAGGAATATGTAAGATAAAAACGATATTGGGTGAATTTTACACATTAAGTCCGGAGTTCGAATTAACAGATTCTATAATAGTAACAATAAAAGATATAGAAAAGGAATTTCAGCCAGGAGAAATGATAGAGGTAGAAGGAGAAGCAACAAAAAAGAACGGAGATGCGTTTGATGGATTTTTAAAAATAGAACTAGATGGAGAAGATGATTCAAAAATAATAAGTGCAATAGGGGTTGTGAAAAATGGATATTTCAAGAATAATTTTAATATATCTGAAAATAAAAAAGCTGGAAAATATTTAATGAGAGTAGAGGCTTATCAAAAAAATAACGAAATAGTAACAAACACTGGTTTTGTTGATTATACTATTACAATAAAGCAGGTTCCAAAAAATTTAGAAGTATTAGTTGAAAATTCTGAAGTGGAGCCTGGAACAAATTTAAGAGCAAGGGCAATATTGCATGATCAAGGAGGAGAGAATATAAAGACATTAGTAACTGCAATTCTTAAAAACTCAGAAGGAAAAATAATGGAAGAAAAAGAAATTGAAACAGATTCTTTCTTTGAATTTTTAATAGAAAAAAACGAAAAACCTTCAGACTGGGAAATGACTTTTGAATCATCTGATTTTTCAAGTTCATCTACTTTTGAAATTTTAGAAAAAGCTGATATAAAAATTAACTTGGTAAATAAAACAGTTATTTTTACCAATATTGGAAATGTTCCATATTCAAAAGTTGTTCCAATAAAAATAGGAGAAACTACAATAGAAAAAAATATAAGTTTAAGCTTGGGGGAAGTAAAAAAATATGTATTAACTGCTCCAAATGGAAAATATGATATTGAAATATCTGGTGAAGAAGAAAGCGTAAGGTCTTCTGGGACACTTTTAACAGGTAATGCAATTGATATAAAAAGTGCAAGTGCAGGAATTCTTTCAACTTTGAGAATGTCAATTATCTGGATTTTTGTTATAGTGATTCTTGCCTTAGTTGTTTTTATTGTATATAAAAAGGGTTATGAAAAAACTTTCTTTGGATATATAACAAGAGGGAAAAAGAAAAAAGCAAAAGAAATTGAAGTTGTGAAAAATTTAGTTAATCCAAAAAATAAAGCAGAGTTTTGTCTTTCGATAAAAGGTTCTAAACAAAATGCAAGTATCGTTTCTTTAAAGCTTAAAGGAATAGAAAATATAGATTTGGTAAACGAAAAAATAAAAGAATCCTTACAAGAAATAGTGGATTTTGCCGAAGACTTAAAGGCAGTTACTTATCAAAATAAAGAAAATATAATATTTATTGTATCTCCATTGAAAACAAAAACTTTCAAAAATGAAAAAATAGCAATAAAAATAGCTCAAAAAACAAAAGAGGTTCTAGTTAAACATAATAAATTAGCTAAGGTAAAAATGGATTTAGGAATATCTTTAAATTATGGAACAATTGTTGCAAAGCAGGAAAAAACCTTAAAATTCATGAGTATGGGAACATTAATTGGTCAAGCAAAAAAGATTGCAGAGATTTCAAAGGGAAGAATTCTTCTGGGAGAAAAAATGAATAGTAGATTATTAGATCACTTCAAAACAAAAAAGCAAGAACATAATGGAGTAGAATTTTACATAATTACCGACGTAAAAAATACAGAAGAAAATAAAAAATTTATAGATAGATTTGTTCAGGGCTTGGAAAAAGATAAAAAGAAGAAATAGGTTTAGGGAAGAATCTCAAAAGTAAATAAATCTTTAAAAATACTTAAAATATTTCAAAAGTTATGAGGCCTGAAAAAATTAGTAAAAAGTTTGGTTATGATTTTATGAGGTTGCTTGGCTGTGGTACTTATTGTGCGTCATCTTTGGTTCAGAAGAATGGTATGAATTTTTTAGCTAAAACCATGAATCCTAATAGATCAATATATCCATCTACTATGTACGATCTGTATCTTTCTGCTGCCAACAAAATTGAACACATAGATAATGAAAAAAAGGCATATGATAGGATTGGTGATATTGAAGGTGTTGTTAAATGTTATGATTATCATTCTGTTCCTCGCTTAGGAATAATACGTGCCATAAGTGAACTTAATTCCTCGGAGTTTAGCCCCTCACATTATACTCTTTTATTAAAAAAATATGTGGAGGGAGAAGTTATGAAAAGGGGAAAGAAAATAACAAATTTAAAAGATCAGGTAATGCTGGAAAATGCTGTGAAATCTATGCATAAAAATGGTGTTGTTTCTTTTGATTTGCATCCTGGGAATATTCTTATTTCGACTTCCGGGACTCCGTATTTGTTTGATTTTGGACTTTGTTTATTTAGCGATAGAATGACTTCGACGTGTCGTGATATGCACGAGAGTGAAGATTTAAAGGATTTAGAAAAACTTATGGGGTAAATTGGAGATGCTTTCAATGAAAAACTATTTAAATAAAGTTATTTAACTTTATTTAATGGTATTAAAAACATTTAACCTAGATAATGAAACGTATGCAATATTTTCAAAATTTTGTAAAGAGAATGGTATAAGTATGAGTAAGCAAATTGATATTTTTATAAAATCCCAGTTAGAAGAAGAACCTAAAATTAGAGAAGAATATTTAAAAAAACTTGAAGTTATTAGAATGGGAAATTTTGTTAAAGTTGGTACTTTTGAAGATTTTACGAAGAGGTATAAATGAATGTGTTACTTTTTGGAAGTTTCAGAAAATATTGATAAAATATTTTTTAAACTTTCAAAAAAAGATAAATTGCAATTTGAAATATTATCACGAAAAATAAAAGAGATTTTAGAGAATCCTCATAATTTTAAACCATTAAAGGGAAATATGGCGGGAAAAAGAAGAGTCCATATAAGGCATTTTGTTTTAGTTTATGAGATTTTGGAAAATGAAAAAATAGTAAAACTTTTAGATTATTGTCATCACGATTTAGCATATAAGTAAATTTAAAAAGATTATTTTATTAAAATCAGTATGCATTGGTTATTACAGGGTATAATAAGTGGAGTAGTATCGACCTTCATTGCTACAAGTCTATTATTCCTTATAAAAGAGAAATGGGGCAATAATTTGATAATGTCTGGAAACCACAATCAAAAACTCCATATATCAAAATTAAACCCTTTTGGAATATCTGTTTTTATAACAGCTCTTTTTACAGCGTTAAGCGGATTTAGTTTTTATTATCAATGGGTAAATATGCCCTATATCATCACTATCACAATATTTTTTTGGTTTGGTTCAGGATTAATATATCAGTATCAATGTCCAAAGTGTAATAAGATTTTTATAAGAATCACTCATCAGCCCGATGTCCTGAAAGAGGAAAAGCGTCCATTTCGACATAGAGATTGTACCATCACCACTTATACAGATGGTTCTATTAAAGATAGAAAATATCATGGAAAAGAAAAAGTGAGAATGGAGACGTGGAGACTTCAAATAATTATTCATGTAGGTCTTGTAAACATGAATGGAAAAGTAATGCCTACTGGAATAATATTGATAAGGCCAATAGGCCTAAGGCACATGTGAAAAGTAGTGGCGTTAGGAACCCCGAAGAGCCAAAGATATGTTGATTATTTTGAAAAAGATTGCAAAATTATTCAAAAGCATTCAAAACTCTTGTATCCGGACTCAAAACATAAACATGATCTTTACCAAATCTTACTCCTCGATAAACTCTTTGCCAAAGTTCCCTAGTGGCTTTATCTTTATAAAAATCCCAATAACATTCCGGCCTAGTTTTTGATAATATTTTCCAAAAAGGATCTTGAACATTTGGATTTGGGTATTTAGTAAAAACAATAGAATTGCATTCATTTCCTGGAAAGTCAATTCCTCTTTTCGATCTCGTAGAAAAAAGAACGTTAGATTTTCCGTTCTTAAATTCTTTAACCAATTCCCCCGTTTTATCTTTTTTCTGCAAATCTTCCAACCTCTCACGACTAATCAAATAATCAAGCCTAAATTCAGCCACTTCACTAGAGCTAGGAAGGTCTCTAAACGCATTTACATGGACAAGACACGGTTTTTTTGATATTTCTATACATTTATCCAGAGCTCTCAAGTAATCCCCACGAGAATTCTTATTTGAGGAAAAGTTTGAATATCTGCAATCCATTTCTAAGCCTGTTTTTTTTATTTCAATTTGCCCTTGATTTGTCGTTTCGGCTTTAATTGTTATGAAATCTTTAATTCCAAAAACATTTTTTAAAATATTTTCTGTGTGAAGTGTTCCGCTCATTAACACAAATACCTTATTTTTATCAATTAATTCTTTAAATCTTTTTTCCAAACTCGTAGTTATTAAGTTTGCTTTTAATGAGTTTCCAAATTTCTCGAATGTTACGAAAGTTTCGGATAAGAAATCTTGGAACATTTTAGCAGTTTCTTCAAATTCAAAAAGATAATTTTCGTCGTCAATTGTTGCAAAAAATTCTGGATTTTTCAAAGCTATTTTTAATAAATCGTAAAGTCCAGTTTTTTTTAAGGGAACTATTTCATTTGTAAAAATATAATCATTAATTTTTTCATCATTTTTCATATGCATAATTATTTCAGTCATTTCTTTTTTTATTTTTAGGGCGAAGTCTTCCGACGAAAAAACATAATTTAGAGAATTAAGAACTCTATCAACATTCACACTTCTTTGATTGGTTAAGCTATCTAAAAATTCATCACATTCATCAATAATTTCAACATTTGTTTTAGGTTTTCTATTTAACGCAGTTTCTAATTTATATTTTAAAGAATTAAAAACAATTACGTCAGCATCAATATAAGAATTAAATTGTTCATAAAATGGACATCCTTTTTTTCTTTGATAAAAAACATATTTTTCTCCATCAAGTCCTTCGTATTTTTTCTTTTTTGCACCTTTAAATGTTGAAGCGTTTATTTCGTATTTTTCTGGTATAACTGGAGACCAATAAGGACAGACACTAGCGACGGGAAGTCTTCTGACATCCTTAATGTTATTAAATTTATTTTCATCTACGCCCTGATTTTGTCTTAAATATTCTCTTATTCTTAACATATTTTTTTCTTTAAGTTCTATTTTACATGGCAAATCCCAGTTGTCTGCAGATTTATCTTTAGTCAACCTATTTTGTACATTTTCTTTTTTTCCTTCAATTTTTTCTAAATGTTTCATAAAAGAATCCGAAAGTGTCGTCGCTACTTCTTTTATTACTTTTGGAATGGCATTTTGATTATCTTCTAAAAATTTACATTTATGATTATTTCTACCAGTCATTACGTGAATTTTTAATTTTTCTTTAATGTTTCCAATTTTTTCTAATTCTGGACTTATACCTTTATCAATATTATTAAATGGATTTTTTTTTAAAACATATTTTCTTCCCTCGTAGTCATTCTTATATTGCATTTGTAAATTTTTACCAGGAACGACAATCGAAGTTTTTCCAAGTTCTTTTGCAATATTTAGGGCAATCGCACTTTTTCCCGTCCCGCAGACGCCATGAATAAAAATAACTTTATGTCCATTTCTTACTTCTGCTAAAACTTCGTCTACAATTCCTTCTTGACTTTTACCACTAGAAAACTCTAAAGGTTCTAAAAATTTCTCGCCATCATACAAACTCCATGCCATAATTAAGAAAAATTAAGTATTATTTTAAACATTTAGGAGAAAATTAGTTATTATAAGTTAATATTCCAGTTTCTTCTAATCTGGAAAGTGATTCTTCAATGTAGCATCTTCTAGATGTGGACTTTTTCTCTAATTCTTTCACTAATTCGGAATAATTTCTGACATCTCCCAAATTTTTAAGTAAAAATAAAACTTCTCCATCCGTAAAGTCACAGACAATTCTTGAAAGTGAAGACCTTATTCTTTCCTCCTCAGGCCTTTCTAATAGTTTAAAATAATTCATCATCTCTTAAAGTTTGGATGGGTATTTTTAATTCTTTCGGTTAAATTATTTTACTCCAATTCCACGAAATTTCTTGATTCTTCCGTTAAAAGAAAGTGTTGCAAATCCACCAAGTCCGATTCTATAGCTTAGAGATATGATTCTATCTAAGAGTGCAACAGATAGTGCAATTTCTGGATTAATTCCCATTGCAACATAGATTAAAAGCATGGTGGCTTCCATTATTCCAACTCCTCCGGGAGAGGGAGATATGTCTCCAAAGAAATATCCAATTGAAACAGCAACTACTACTAAGATAAAAGGAACGTAAGTATTAAGAGCAATAAATAAAAAATATGAAACTAAAAAAGTAGCAATCCAAAAAGCAAAAGAACAAATCATTCCAAAAATAAATTTCTTTTTATCTTTTATGACTTCTCTAAATTTTTCACCCATGTTTTCAAAGGCGTCAGAAAGTAACTCATCAAAGTCTTCCCTTTTTTCGTATCTTCTTTTTATAAAAGGTATAATGTATATCCATCGAACTAATCTAACCATTCCAAATTCATTAAAAATACTAAATCCAAAAAGCGCAATAACAAAAGACATTGCACAAAATAAAACTCCAAAAAATATCTTGTAAGTCAAAGGCAATTCTAATATAAAAATTACATAAATTAAGGAAAACATAAAAAAAGAAACATAAGCAAGTAGGTGAAAAGATTTGTCTCCCAAAATAATTCCAAAAAATTTACTTGATGGCTTATTATATTTTTTACTCAAGAGGTAAGCTCTTACTGGCTCTCCACCAACTCCAGCTCCAGGTGTAATTGTGTTAAAAAATATTCCAACGAAAAGATATCTTAATAATTCTAAATAACTAACTTTCTGCAAGTCTCTTAATGAATATTGCCATCTTAGATTCCAAAATAAAAAACTAGAACCAAATAGAATAATTGCTAAAATAAAATACCTTAAGTCAACACTTCCAAGAAGAATCCAAACTTCTCCAAAATTGATATCTTTAAGTATAAATGTTAAAATAGCTACCATTCCTAAGAATACTAGGACACTACTCACAACTTTTTTCATACAAATAAGTGGAAATTGTTATTTTTAAATTATTCTTTTGGTTGATTAGGCTTATTTTCTGTTGAATATCCTACGGGTAACATAAAATAATATGTATTATCTTCAGTCTTATCGTATAATCCGTGAATTTCAATGTGAGAACTTTTTAATTTAAATCTTTTGCCGTCTGAAGAAATCATTTCTTTCAAAGTTTTTTTAGCTTCTTCGCTTGTATCTGCTAAGAGTAAAAAATATTTTCCATCTCTATCTATCATTTTTTTATTTAAAATAAGTTCCAAAGAACCATTTTCATATAATTCATGACTTATTCCATTTCTTCCCATTAAATCATTTCCAGAAAAATAGATGAAGGGAACTCCTAATTTTACAACTTCTTCCAATCTTTCTTTGGTAGAATTATTTTCTTTATCGTAAGATCTTCTCCCAGTATTAATTCTTCGATCATAAGATCTTCTTTCATTATTATTATTTGTCATTTTTATTCTAAGAAATAAACTCTACTCAATTCCAGTCAAAACTAGAAAAGAGTAAAGGTTTGTCATAAAATTAATAAAAAAATAAAAAATATTTTTAACCAAATAAGGCTGACAAACCTTCTGCTGCTGCTTCTTTCTTCTCTTCTTTAGGCTTTTCTTCTGCTTTCGCTTCAGCTTTCGGCGCACTTGACGCTGGAGCTGCTGAAACTAAACTTGCATTTTCAAGTTCAGATGCAATGTTTACATCCTTAAGGCTAGCCACCAAAGATTTAACTTTCGAATCATCTATTGATTCTCCAGTTGCCGCAACAACACTCTTTATACTATCTTCACTAACTTCTTTTCCAAGCTTGTGAAGCAATAATGCTGCATATACATATTCCATTTTAATTATCCTCTCCGCTAAATTTAATTTTTTGGAGTGTTTGTTTTTGTGTTTTATTTGTCATTTTTGTTTTACCCGAAAAGCGCACCAAGTCCCGCTGCTGCATCAACCTTTGGCTCCTCTTTTACTTCTTCCTTTTTTTCTTCAACTGCTTCTTCTTCAGCTTCTGGTTCTCCGTTAATTACTCTAATTAATCTAGCTTCTTGACTTGCAGCTTTACTAATCATTAATTTAGCAGTAGCATCTGTAACGTAACCAATTTCAAGAGCAAAGGGAAGAGCTCTAGCATAAGCATCTATTAAAGATTCTTTGGCAGCTTCAGGATCTATGTTTATTTCTAAATATGATGTTTCAGTTTCAATTTCAAATGCACTGACTGGAATATATCCAATTGAAAAAGGTAAAATATTAAGCTTTGACATTACGTCTGCAGCATTTTGTTTAATCTCATCTCCTTCTTTAACAATAACTTTATCTGCTACAATTTCTAATTTACCGCTAGTAACTTTTGTTTTTAATCCAACTGATCCCAACTCTGAAATAGCTGGACCAGGAACCAACTCAGTCATACCTTTTTGAACTTCAATATTCATAGGTGCAATTTGACCAGGTTTAGCTTTTGCAGGAGTTTTATTTTTTAATAAATCAGCTGCCAAGTCGTAAGATTCTATATCTGAAAATAAAAATGCAGTATTAACACTATATTGTGATTTTAAAGTTTCTTTATCTTTAACTTTTGATTCATCAATAGCTCTATTTAATAAATTTCTTCTTGGAACTTTTATAACGGCTTTTCCTCTCATCTTTTTTCCAATTTCTTGAAACTTAGCTGCTGGAAGTCCACCAATTGAAGCAATAAGTAAAGTTTTTTTAGTATTAATAAGTTCTACTAATTCTTTTACAGCTTTTACTTTAGATTCTGGAATTGGATTATGTCTTTTTTTTGTCATTTTATCTTATTGCAATTTTAATTGGCTTAGTCATAGTAAATTTAACTTCTACATTCTTTATGTTTTCTTTGTCTCTTGGAAGTTCTTTTACTAATGAATTATAAATAGTCATAATATTTTCTATTAAATCTTCGTCCTTCATGTCTTTCTTACCAATTGCTAACTTCACACTAGCTTCTTTTGTTCTAATTTTAACACTAACATTTATTTTTTCTTTTAACTCTAATATAGATTTTTCATTTATATCCATCAATATTCCCAATTGAGGAGATGGCATTTTTCCGCTTGGTCCAAGTGCACGCCCGAAAGTAGTTGCAACTTTTGGCATTATACTAGCTTGAGCAATAAAGAAATCATACTTTGCTACAAGTTTCTTAATTTCAGCTTTATTAGTTGCGTATTTTTTGAATTGCTCTGGAGTAACTGTATCAACCAAATCATTTTTACCTTCTAAAAATCCACAAATCTTTTTTTCTTTAACTTTGAATGGAAGTCTAATAAAAACATTAATAGAATTTCTTTTAACATCGAACTTTTGTAAATTTACAATTAAATCTAACGCTTCATTAAACTTACGTTCTTTATTTGTTCTTAACTCAACAAGAGCTTTTTTTAGGTCTTCTCTTAAATTTGCCATTTTTATTAATCTACTACCTATGCGCCTATTTCCAGAAAAACGGAATCAGCGATGTAGTTTTTGATTAATATTTCAGAGTGATTTTGGTTTATAAAGCTTGGGGTCAGAAAAATTATAATTTTATTCTCTTAAATATTCTAAACTCTCAACATATTCTGGATAATTTATGGGATTGCTAGAACCTCTTCCGTAATTATTTAGCTGCATCTCTATTTTTCCTATTTCCAAGGAGTCGTCTTGGATTTGATCTAATGGACTGGCTTCATTAAAAAAATTGCATTCAATATGTGTATATAATCTCCACTCATCTTCAAAATAAAATAATCCTACATTTAAGATTTTCTATAATTTAATATAAAGATTTAAACTAATTACATAAATTCTTAAAAAGAGGGATTTGTTCCGCCCTATATGGAAATTTCCGATAAAGAGATTAGCAGTAGAGAAGAATTAAATGATGTTTTATCAACAATAAAGCGTTACTGCAAAGCTGATTTCGATTTTTACTTGGCTTGGACTATAGATGACCCCGTTGTTCCAGATAGGATAAAAATGCCAACTTATGGAATTATGAGCGTAAAAGAAATTGACTATAGGACAAGAGAGCTTTTTAGTACAAAGGATAGTAAAAAAACTCGGGAATATAGAGAATTAAGATTCGCTGACAGATTCTATAGCTACATTAGAAGATTAAATGTTGGTGACAGAACCCGTCTTTTTGGTGCCAGCTTTGTGGATGAAGCAGACGTAGAACAGTGTCGAGAGAGATATAGTGATACAGGTGTATTCTCATAACTCAACATAAATATTCAAACCAACTACATAAATCCTTAAAAAGAAAAAACATTTCATTATATTATGGAATTAGTTGCATTATTATCTTCGGGGAAAGGAACTTGGGCACAGGTTTCTGGATTGATGAGTCATGGAGAATGGGATAAGGTTATTTTAATTGGAGATGATTTTGCTTCATCTTTTACACATAAAAAAGATTTCGAATTTATCAAAGTTGATTTAAACAAGAAATTAAAAGAGTTAAAAGATGAATTTTCACTAAAGTTAAAAAATAAATTTGATGGAATGGAAGTTGCATTATCTATAGCATCTGGCGACGGAAAAGAGCACATGGCGCTAGTTTCTTCTTTGATTAATTTGCCAGTTGGAGTTAGGTTTGCCGCTTTAACAAAAGACGGAATAATAGATTTATAGGAATAATTAGAAAATAGGAAGATTTTTAAATTCAATAATTAATACAAATTAGCATGAGTCAAGAAACTATTGTCGAAATTGATCCAAGATTTTTAAATGAAGGATCTATATTTATTAAACAAGATCAAAGAATAGGAGTTATCGGACAAGGTCAAGAAACATTTATCAATAGTGGCCCAAGAAATTTTAGACAAGTATCAAGAGTAATGGAGTCAAATCAAGAGACAAGTTTTCCAATGCCAAGATATAATTCAAAAAATGCAAGCTTGAGTGTGATAGCAAGTTATCAGCACAATGGCGCAATTATAGAAGTAAACCGATTTGGAGATAAATCTAAAGCAGAATATTTCACAACCATAGAAACAGACGGAAGAATTGCTACAATTCATGATTATGGAAAATCGTCAGAAGACGAAATTAATTTTGCAGAAAGATATATGGAGTTAAATTGATTAAACTTTTTTAATTTTTAATTCTTCTTTGTTTTTACCTAAAACAAAAGCTCTAGATGGTTCATGTGTATCCAATAATTTTAATCCTGTTTCTTTTGCTAATTTTTTGCAAAACTCTAACATTTCCTCATATGTTGGCATTTTCTCATAACCAAGTCTTTCTCTTGAATGTCCGACTGCTACATATCCTTTTACTTCTACAATCATTGGATTTGCAAGTTCTATTAATTTAGCATATTCTTTTAATTGTGAATCTTCCATGTTTAAATCTTTAATTAAATTCATTCTGAAAACAGTCCTAGACTTTAACGTAGACATAACTTTCAAAGATTCCATAAGTTTTTCCCACGCTTTTTTTTCTGAACTTCTATGAAATTTTAAATATGCCTCGCTGTTTGACGTATTAACTGAAATATAAAGTTGAGTTGGAAGTTGATTTTTGTTTTTTAATTCTAAAAGCTTTTCTGGATAAAGCCCGTTAGTTACTAAAAAAGAAGTTTTATTTCTATTTCTAAGTTCTTCGATTAAATCACCAATTAAAGGATAAAGTGTAGGCTCCCCAGTTAAAGATATTGCAAATTGCGTTGGTTCTTGAGCTTCCTTATATTTTTCTTGATTAGCTTTCGAGAGTTGCTTTTTTTTACTATTGGGATCTATTTTAAATCCAGTTAATAATTTTTGTTGGGCTTTAATTGCTCCGTCTATTATACTTTTCGGACTTTCTGGATTTTTCACTTCATTGGGAAATGTATAATTTAAATCACGCCAGCAATGAATACACTTATTCTGACAATTAAATAAAGCCGGTGTCATTTGGCAACATAAATGGGAATTAATTCCATAAAATTTTTCCTTGTAACAAACTCCTTCGTCTCTAAGTGATTTTTTAGTCCAAAGGCATATTTTAACAGCGCTATGTTCTCCGACTATTTCGTAGTTCTCTTTTGTTAATTGTTTTTTTATTTCTTCTGCTACCATAAAAATTTTAAAAAAACCTATATTAAAAAACTTTGGATTACGTGTTTTATTTTCCCACTAAATTTATAAGTAATTTAATTTTTATTTCCTTACAATGGAAGAGGAATATAAAGAAGAGGAAGTGCATATCAAAATTTTACGAGCCTTAATTGAAATTCCGTTTCCAGTTGGAAAAAAACTTCTTTGTGACTTTGTTTTTGGCAAATATAATAATCCTTCAATCATAAAAAATAATTTGGATGAATTTCCAAGTTTTGGAAGCTTGGATGACTTAAGGCAGCCTTTAATTATGGAGAAAATAGACAATTTAATTTTAAAAGGATTAATTGATCAATCCGCGAGTTCATTTAATAGAATGATAAAAGTTTTAACCTTAACTATTCGGGGACGTAATGAAATCGTAAATCCAAAAATGATAAAAAATGATTTAGTAAAAAATAATTATGAATATGAATCTGAAAAAATAACCGAAGCTGATGAAAATCTTTTTGAAGCATTAAATGATTTTTTGGAAAAATATAACAATGAGCAAAAAAAGGCAATAATATCAGATGCAAAAAATATTCTTTGTATCGCTGGAGCTGGAAGTGGAAAAACAACTGTTTTAACGAAGAGAGTAGAATTTTTGTGTAAATATAGAAGTGTTCCAAAAGAAAAAGTTTTAGCAATAACTTTTACAAGAAAAGCTAAAGAAGAAATGCAAAAAAGATTGCAAGAATTGGGCTATTTATGCCAAGTTGAAACTTTCAATTCTTTTTGTGAAAAAATACTAAAAAAGCATACAATGAAAATATATGGAAGAGAGATAAGGATGATAAATTATAGAGATAAAATTATGGCAATGATGGGAGCACTAGATAATATTGGAATAAATATGCCGACTGCAATAAATAGTTATTTTACAACCAACCAAAGGATAAATAAAACCAATGAAAAATTGCAATATATTTTTATGAATGATTGTTTTACGGTTGTTGATTATTATAAAACTAAGAATGGAGAAGTTGAAGATTTTAGTAAAGATGCTGATTTGAAAAATTTTAATATATCAAAAATGGTTTATGATATTTGCAAGAATTTAGAAAAGTATATGCAAGTTCAATGTTTACGGGACTATACAGATCAAGTTCTAGATGCAACGTGTTTTTTTGAGCAGAATAAAGATTTTATGCCAGAATTTGATCATATTTTAATTGATGAATATCAGGACATAAATGAATCTCAAATAAAACTAATAGATATTTTGGGTGCTAAAAATATTTTCTGCGTAGGAGATCCAAGACAATCTATTTTTGGATGGAGGGGAAGTAATATTGAATATATAAAAAATTTTAATAAAAAATACGAGAATACTTCAACGATTATTTTAAAGAAGAATTATAGAAGTAATAATCATATAGTAAATTTGATGAATTCTTCTATTAAAGATATGAAGTTGCCAGATGTTGATTCAAGTTTTGAATCTAAAAATGAAATATATCTGAAGAAATTTAGTAGCTCGGGAGAAGAGTATGATTATATTGCAAAAAAAATATTGAATTCCGAAGTCAAAAGAAAAGAAATTTTTGTTTTAGCTAGGACAAATAGAATCTTAAATGAAGTTTCAACGTATTTTAATCGTATTGGAATATCTCACGTTTTAAAAACAGACGAAATAAGAAAGCCAGTAGAGGCAGTTGAGGGTCAAATTACTTTAGCAACAATTCATTCAATAAAAGGACTTGAGGCTGAGAAGGTTTTTATTGTTGGATGTGGTGAAAGAAATTTTCCGTGTAAAGCTTCAGATCATCCAGTTTTAGAAATGATAAAGTTAAATGATTATGATAAACTCGACGAAGAGAAAAGGCTTTTTTATGTTGCAATATCTAGAGCTAAAAATAAATTATATTTAACTCATAATGGAAAAAAGCAAACAAGTTTTATAACTGAAGAAATGGAAGATTTACTTAATAAAATTGATTAATTTGCTTTTTGTATTTTTTATTTATAGGTATTTCAATTAATTTAACAAAAGGATTTTTTGGAGAAACTGACAACTTCCAGGGATTAACTTTTTTTATTTCTATTACTTCATCTTTTTCATTGATCCATATTGCTAAAAAGTCAAAAAAAACAAAAAGTGAATGAATGGGGTTTCTCGTTGGTTTTTTAAAATCAAAAAGAAGTATTTCCGCATTTTCTTTTTTTGTAAAAGTCAACCCACTTATTTTTTTAAAAAAATTACAGTTTTTAACATTAAGAGTCACCAACTTTTTTTTATTATTAAAAGTTATTTCCATAGTTATATAGAAATTTTTTAGTTAATAAATCTTACAATATATTTATTAATGTTTTTACCATATTTATATTATGAAAAAAACTTCGATATTTTGGATGATTTCTATTGTTTTAGCAATTGCAATTCTTGCAACACTTTTATTTCAAATTATATTTTTTATTA
>Ga0222658_1000589_pt1 | contig 19193 bp, 18 predicted proteins | sample AntAcemetagen476_FD_179830 | JGI IMG/M metagenome (GOLD analysis project Ga0222658, IMG submission 179830) | Saline water microbial communities from Ace Lake, Antarctica - #476 | ecosystem: Environmental > Aquatic > Non-marine Saline and Alkaline > Saline | place: Antarctica: Ace Lake... | reverse complement strand
TCTGGATCCAGAGGTGTTTGAGATTATGAAGCCGTATTTTACAGAAAAATTCGGTAATCCATCCTCTATTCACGAGACAGGACATCGTGCAAAAATGGCAATAAAAAAAGCTCGAGAACAAGTTGCGAAAGTTTTACATTGCCGTCCAAATGAAATATTGTTCACATCAGGAGGGACAGAATCAGACAATCTTGCGCTAAAAGGAGTTGCAGAAGCAAATAATTGGAAAGGACATATAATAACATCTGCAATTGAGCATCATGCAATTTATAATACTGCTAGATATCTAAAAGAACGTGGACTTGATATCACATTTGTGAAAGTTGACGAAAATGGCATTATTAATCCAGATGATATTTTGTCTGCTATTAAAGATGATACAATTTTGGTTTCAATAATGTGTGCAAATAACGAGATAGGAACAATAGAACCAATTTCAGAAATAGGTAAAGAAGTTAAAAAACAGGGAATTGTAATGCATACAGATGCAGTTCAAGCCGGAGGTGTCTTATCTTTAAATGTAGATAAACTCCATATAGATATGATGAGTTTGTCTGCGCATAAATTTTATGGGCCAAAAGGAATTGGAATTCTGTATGTCCGAAATGGAACAGAGTTTGTACCGCAGCAGATTGGTGGAGCACAAGAATTCAAAAAAAGAGCTTCAACAGAAAATGTTCCAGGAATAATTGGTTTATCTGACGCTCTATCTCGTTCAGATGATAAACGTAAAAAAGAATCTGATCGCCTTATCGGGTTGAGAGACTTTACAATTCAAAAAATTCAACAAGAGATTAAAGGCGCTATTCTTACTGGACACAAAACAGAGCGCCTTCCAAATAATATCTCATTTTGCTTTCCAGGATTAGAAGGCGAGGCATTAGTAATGCGTTTAAGTGAGAGAGGGTTTGATACATCTTCTGGTTCAGCATGCGCATCAGGCAATTTTGATGCTTCTCATGTGCTTCTCGCATGTGGACTTGATGCCAAAGTGGCTCTTGGAAGTTTGCGTGTTGCTATTGGAAAATCAACAACCAAAGAAGATTTAGAATTATTTATCAATGTATTAAAAGAAGAAGTTAAAAAATTAGCAAAGATTGCTGGTATTGTGGATATTGCATGTAGGTAAATTTTTTGTCATTCCGACCGAAGTGAATCGCTGTAATCAGCGATGAGCGAAGTGGAGGAACCTCTTTCGTCTAAAAAGAGATCTCTCCATTTCGCGAGTACGCTTCGGTCGAGATGACAATGTTTTTTGTATCTTCAAATGAATTTTGATATACTTCAAATATGGAATTAAGAAAATATACCATAGAAGACATGGAAGGAAAACGAGTGCTTTTGCGCTGTGATTTTGATGTGAAAGTAAACAAAGAAGGCATTGTGGACGAGTATCACGATTTACGACTTGAGCGCATTGTACCAACCATTCATGAGCTGATTGGTTTTGGGGCGAAGCAAGTTATTATGATTGGCCATAGAGGAAGGCCAGGAGGTAAAATAGACAATAATTTTTCTTTTAATCCAGTAAAAGATAGATTAGCTGATTTGTGTGTGTCTGAGGGAATTGATGAACCAATTACATTAATTGATGATATATCAGTAGAGCCACAAGCATATTCTGAGGATGTTTTAGTTATGCTTGAAAATTTACGTTTTTATTCTGGAGAGAAATCAAAAGACGAAAAATTTGCAAAAATTCTTGCAAGATGGGGCGATGTTTATGTTAATGATGCATTTGGTAACAGCCATAGGGATCATGCATCCATGACATTATTACCGCAGATTATGGAGAATTCTTTTGCTGGGAAAGAGCTTATTCAAGAAGTTGAGAAGGCAGATAAGTTTATGGATTTAATTAAAAATCCTTTTATCGCTATTTTGGGAGGGGCAAAAATATCCACTAAAGCGCGTTTAATAAAATCACTTCTTAAAGAGGCGGATTACATTCTTCTTGGTGGGGCTTTGGCAAACACTGTATTAAAAAGTCGCGGTATAGATGTTGGGTCTTCTATGATAGAAGAAGATATTTTGGCTGAAGTTAAAAAATTAGATAATAAAAAAATAATATTACCAGAAGACGCAATTGTTGATGATGGAAGTGTTCGTGATATTAATAAGATAGCACAGAGCGAATCAGTACTTGATGTAGGACCTCAGACGATCAAAAATTTTGTTCAATACATTTTGAGTGCAAAAACAATTTTATGGAACGGACCAATGGGGAAATTTGAGGATAATAAATTTGCAAAAGCCACAAATGAAATTGCAAGTATAATATCAAAGAGTGAGGCGAGTACTCTTGCTGGAGGAGGTGAGACAGTTGAATCTTTAGAGCGACTTGGATTGGTTGCTGATTTTGATTTTGTTTCAACAGGTGGCGGAGCAATGCTTACTTTTTTAGCCGGCGAATCTATGCCAGCATTAGATATTTTAGAGCAGATAAAAAAATAATATTTATGAGTGAATTTAAAATAAAAAAAATAGTATCAGGAGAAATATTAGATTCTAGAGGGGAGCCAACTGTTATGACAACAGTCATGCTTTCTTCTGGCGCAAAAGCAGCGGCTGCAGTGCCTTCTGGGTCGTCTACGGGTAAATTTGAGGCATATGAGCTTCGTGATGGATTTGAGGATAGATATGATGGAAAAGGAGTTTTAAAGGCCTGTAGTAATGTAAATGTTAAAATAGAGGATGCTTTACTAGGGATGGACGCCGAAGACCAAGAGGCAATAGACAAGAAGATGATTAAACTCGATGGAACAGAAAATAAATCAAAATTAGGAGCAAATGCAATATTGTCTGTGTCTTTAGCAGTCAGCCGTGCGGTTTCAATTGCGCGTGAAATACCTTTATACGAATCCTTGCGTGAAAGTTTTGGATTTGAAAATAATAAAAAAATGCCAATTCCTATTATGAATCTTGTAAACGGAGGAAAACATGCAAGCACTAATATTGCTTTGCAAGAATTTCAAATAATTCCAAGTGGGTGTGAATCAACACAAAAGCAAGTTCAGGCAGGAAGTGAAATATTCCATGCTTTAGCAAAAATTTTTAAACAAAAAGGTCTTGATACTGATGTTGGAAATGAGGGTGGTTATGCCCCTGATGTGGAGAATATAGAAGATGTATTTGTTTCTTTTTTAGAAGCAATTAAAAATGCTGGATATAATGTTGAAGAAGATATTGTTTTGGGAATAGATGCAGCTGCCAATTCTTTTTATGATGAAGTATCAAATAATTATATTGTTGCTCCACCAGAGCAATCCTTGGGTGTTAAAGAATTATCAGAACTATATTTATCATGGGTAGAGAAATATAATCTTAGAAGTATTGAGGATCCTTTTTTGGAGGATTCGTGGAATGATTGGGCTGACTTTTTAAAGCAAGTAGAATTAAAGAAAATTATGATTATTGGTGATGATTTATTGGTTACTAATAAAGAACGTCTTAAAAAAGGAATTAAAGAGAATGCAATAAATTCTATCTTAATTAAGCCGAATCAAATAGGGACTTTATCTGAAACAATTGAAACAATTAAACTTGCGCAAAAAAACAATATCAAAATTGTAATTTCTCATAGAAGCGGAGAAACGCAAGATACGTTTATATCTGACTTAGCAGTTGCTTGTGGCGCAGATTATTTAAAAGCAGGAGCTCCTTCGCGCGGAGAAAGAGTTGTTAAATATAATAGATTAATGGAAATTGAGAGGCAGATTACTTGATATATAATTAAGAATTTTGGAATTTTGGAATTTGAGTTTGTGAATAATAGCAAATATTTATGTAAATTCACAAATTCCTAAATTATTAATTACTATAATATGATAAAGCAAAAAACAGAAGCTCCAATTGTCCTTCTTATATTAGATGGTTGGGGTATTGCACCTGAAAGCAAGGCAAATCCTATTTCACAAACAGCTCATCCTAATTATGACAGAATAATAAAAGAATCTTCCAATACTCGCCTTTGGGCCCATGGAGAGTATGTTGGGCTTCTTAAAGATCAAGATGGAAATTCAGAAGCAGGACATCTTAATTTAGGAGCCGGAAGAATTGTAACGCAGGAATCTGTTGTCATTTCAAATTCAATTGATGATGGAACTTTTTATAAAAATCCAGCTTTTTCTGAAGCAATACAGCATGTTAAAAGAAATAACTCAGCAATGCATTTAATGGGAATGCTTTCTGATGGACAAAGTGCTCATTCGACTCCAGGCCACTTATATGCATTGCTTGATTTATTAAATAAAGAAAAAATTAATAAAATTTTTCTTCATTTATTTACTGATGGAAGAGATTCTTATATGAATGGTGGGAAAAAACAAATGGAGCAAGTTATTAAAAATTTTAAAAATGGAGAAAAAGTTGCATCAATAATTGGAAGGTTTTATGCAATGGATAGAAAGAAAGAATGGAAAAGAACAAAAACAGCATATGACATGTTTACTTTAGGAAAAGGAGAACATGTGGAAGATCCTTTGCAAATTTTTGAAAAATATTATTCACAGGGCAAGAGTGATGAATTTATAGATTCACATGTTGTATGCGAAGATGGAAAATCCATTGGAAGTATTAATGACAATGATTCCATAATACTTTTTAACCATAGGAGTGACAGAGCTAGGCAATTAACAAAAGTTTTTGTTCAAACAGATTTTTTAAAAAAGAATCCTGGGGCATTTGATCCAGAGAAAAAAATAAAAAATCTTCGTTTTGTTGCGATGTCCGATTTTGGACCAGATCTAGGAGATGTTCTTACTGCTTATCCTAGTACTGATATTGTTGATTCTTTGCCAATAGTATTAAAAGACAAAAGACAATTATACATAACAGAAAAAGAAAAATATGCGCACATGACTTATTTTTTTAATGGAGGATATTCAGATCCAATTGGTGGGGAAGATAGGCTAATGGTTCCTTCTCCTAATATTGACAGCTATGATAAAATGCCTGGAATGTCAACAGATAAAATAAATGCAATGGTTATTAAATTTTTACAAGACAAAAAATATGATTTTATTGGAGTTAATTTTGCTTGTCCTGATATGGTAGGCCATACTGGAAATTTTGAAGCAGGCGAAGAGGCAATAAGAGCAGTAGATAGAGAGCTTGGAAAATTAATGATAGAAATCAAAAATTCAGGAGCAACTCTTATTCTTACTGCTGATCATGGAAACATAGAAGAAATGAAAGATTTATTAACAGGAAAAATAGATACAAAACATTCAAAAAATCAAGTACCTTTTTGTGTGTGGGGTTCTGGCAATGATTCAATAGATTTAAAAAAAGAAGGAGTACTTGGTGATGTTGCTCCAACTATTCTTGAAATGTTTGGAATTCAAAAACCACAAGAAATGAAAGGTAAGTCGTTGATTATATAAAAATAATTTATTACACATGGATCAACAGTTAAAAAATTTACCAATATGCCTTATGATTTTGGATGGATGGGGTATTGATCAGCCCAGCCGTGGAAATGCTATTTCTCAAGCGAAATTGCCTTTTTTTAATTCTTTAATTCAGAACTACAGAGTTTTTTCTTTAGCTGCTTCTGGTGAAGCAGTTGGATTGCCATGGGGTGAGCCAGGCAATAGTGAGGTTGGGCATATAAATTTAGGAGCTGGGAAAATTGTATATCAAGAAGTTTTGAAAATAAATAAGTCTATTGAAGATAAATCATTTTTTGAAAATGAAACGCTAATAAAAGCAATGAGCCATTGCAAACAGCATAATTCAAGTTTTCATATAATGGGGCTTTTATCTGATGGTGGGGTGCATAGTCATCAAGATCATATGTATGCCGCTTTAGAGCTCGCAAGCCGTAATGGATTAAAGCGCGTTTATGTCCATGTTTTTTTAGATGGTAGGGATTCACCTCTTGATAGTGGAATTGAATATATAAAGCAATTAGAAAAAATAATAAAGCGCGTCAAGACAGGGGCAATAGCAACTATTAGCGGAAGATTTTACGCAATGGATAGGGATAATAATTGGGATAGGATTGAAAAAACATACAAAGCAATAGTAAAAGGTCAATCAGATGAAACATTTTCTTCGGCTGAAGAAGCAATAAAAGCAAGTTATGAAAAAAATATATTTGATGAGGAATTTGTTCCATGCGCAATCCAATCCGAAAAAAATAATGAAACATCTCGTATTCAGCCTGGAGATAGCGTATTTTTTATTAATTATAGGCCTGATAGAGCTAGAGAAATTACAAAAGCTTTTGTTTTTCCCACATTTACGAAGTTTGAACGCAAGGTATTGAATAATGTTTATTTTGCAACAATGACAGAATATGATTCCGAGCTTCCAGTTAATGTTGTTTATAAAAAAGAAAAGGTTGAATATCCAATTGCGCGTGTTTGGAGCGAAGCAGGATTATCCCAAATACATATTGCAGAAACAGAAAAATATGCGCATGTAACTTATTTTTTTAATGGTGGTAGTGATGTTATATTTAAAGGACAAGAAAATATTATTGTTCCATCTGCAGGAATTGCATCTTATGCGGATAAACCAGAAATGTCAGCAAAAGAAATTACAACAAAAACTTTAGAGATTTTGCAAAAGAAAACAGCACAAGTTATTGTTTTAAATTTTGCTAATGCTGATATGGTTGGACATACTGGAAACCTACAAGCAACAAAACAAGCAATTGAATATGTTGACAAGTGTGTTAAAGTGATTATAAAACAAATTTTAAAAGATAAGGGAATAGCTCTTATTACAGCTGATCATGGAAATGCCGAAGAAATGGTAAATTGGGAGAATGGACATATAGTAAAAAAGCATAGCACTAATCCAGTTCCTTTTATTATTGTCGGGGAGCAGTTTAAAAATGATGAGCCTCGCAAAAAAGATTTTGCGCTTGAATCTTTAAAAATTTCTGGAGTTTTATCGGATATTGCTCCGACTTTACTTACAATTATTGGAGTTGATAAACCAAAAGATATGACATCTAGGTCTTTAATTTAAAAAATATGTCTAATTTAGATTTACAAATAAGCCAATTTTTATTTGAGTTTGGCAAAGATATTCCTATTGTTGTTGTTGAATTTTTGGCAACATATCTTTTTTGGATTTTAGTTTTATTTGTGATATTTGTTAGTAGAAAGTGCATACAGAATAGATGGCGACTTTTTATGCAATCAGGCTTTGCATCTGTTTTTGCATATGGATTGAGTACTATTATTGGAATCATTCATTTTCGAATGCGTCCATTTGATGCGTTTGTTTTGGATCCAATTATCAATGTGGGATATCCAGAAAAATCATTTCCATCAGATCACGCTTCCATTGCATTTGCCCTTGCATTCATGGTTTTTTTATATAACAAAAAATATGGAATATTTTTATTAGTAGTAGCATCTTTAATTGCGCTTGGTAGAGTTCTTGCTGGAGTGCATTATTTTTCTGATATTGTCGCTGGGGCTATGGTTGGGATAACAGGAGCTTTATTATTTTATTATTTTACAAAACATAGAAGGATAAGCTCTTGGTTTCGTTTTTAAATAAAAAAAATAGGCATTTTGTAGGCGTAGAAAATTTTCTACCTCTACAAAATGCCTATTTTTTTTTATTTAAATTTTCTCTTTTACAAGATTAAGTTCTTTTTTAATTTCTGCTTCATAAGCAATTAAGAGTAGAATTAGAATTAAGCCAGCTATAAGAAGATTGGTATAAAGACTTCCTGGAAGAGTTGGTAAGCTCATTTTTTTTATTGCTATGTTTTCAATTATAGATGTTAATTTAGGGTATGTAACTGGAGTGCTTATAGTTGTTCCTCCCGATTCTTCGGTTAAAGCAAATGTTGTATCATTTTCGCAACATTTGCTTTCGTATTTAAGTAGTGTTTGGTATGTATCGTTTTGAGCAATTTTTGTGGTCGGACTTGATGCAATATTTGTGGGGCTAGGATTAGTAACTGCAATTTGTATGTCTTCTTTTGGTTTTACAATAATATCAAAATAAGTATTTCCTGCCATGCTTGGAAGCATAATTAAATCTTGGGCAAGGGTTTTTATAGAATCTTTTCTTAATCTAAAATCATTGCTTAATTTTTCTAAAGTTAATCCAAGAACAGTGGGGGAGTCGGTCAACAAGGATCCAAACATCTGCACAACTACATTTGTTTCTTTTGAATCCCATTTTCCCCACAAAGAAACTAATCCTATTTCATTATAATTTTTATTTAAAATATTGGCTTTGTGAAGCGGGCTTTGCATCCATGCTTTTATAACACCTTCGTTAGTGGTAAAATCTATTGCAAGGTTTTCTCCGGCATATAAATAATTATATCCATTTTCTTCAATCCATTCGTAAAAAGGTTTTCCTTCTGGTGTTGTATGTGCAAAATATTGATTTTTTAAAATATCAAGCGCTTTTTTATGCGCTGCTTGTGTTAGTTTATGGTTTGGCTTAAGTTCTTGCAGTCCTTGTGCTTTGCGTTCCTGATTTGTTAGAATAATCAAGTCAGAAGTATTTATAGGGCTTGCATAAGCCACTTGGGTGCTAAGAAAAACAACACCAACCACCATAAGAGAAGAATAGGTGGTTGTAAGCCATTTTTTATATTTTTGTGGCCACAAGTATATTAAGTGGTTTAGGATTGGATATATTTGGTTGAACAACATAAAACCCGCGCTTATTTTAAACACGGGTCTGGTTAGGGGGTTAACAAAATAAGTATAGCACAGCTTGAACCAAAAGTCAAGGCGTGATAGTATAATTATACTTATATGAAAATAGTAATATTAGCTGGTGGTGGTGGTACTCGGCTTTGGCCTTGGTCAAGAGAGAGTCAACCAAAACAGCTTCAAGCAATTCTTGGAAAAGACACTTTATTACAGCGCACATACAAGCGCTTGAGTTTAGTTGTTCCTGATAAAGATATTTTAATTGCAACTGGCAAGCAGTATTCTAGGACAATTGCAAAACAACTTCCTCGTATTCCTCGCAAAAATATATTAATAGAACCAGTTAGGCGCGATAGCGCTGGTGCAATTGGCTTGGCTGCTGCGCATGTATTCCGTGAGAACCCAGAAGAAGTTTTAATGAGTTTTCATTCTGATGCATGGATTAATAACGACAAAGCATTTGCTCAATACGTAAAGAATCTTGAGAAAATTGTTAAAAAATATCCACAAGACACTGTCATGGCAGGCATTAAACCTTCGTATCCAGAAACTGGTTATGGTTATATTCAGATGAGCAAAAAAATTGTTCAATCAAAAAAGTATCCAGTACATCTTGTAAAACGCTTTATTGAGAAGCCAGAAATTCGCAAGGCGCAGATTTTTACAAGAAAAAAAGATTACCTATGGAATCCTGGATGGTTTGCCTGGAGAGTTGATCATCTTATGTCTCTCTATAAAAAACATTTACGAAAGAATTATACTATTCTCAAAGAAATTTCAGAGACTCCTCAGAAATCTTTGCAGAAAGTTATTAATAAAAAATTTCCAAAACTTAAATCAATTCCAATTGACTATGCAATTTTAGAAAAAACAAAACGCATACTCGTAGTTCCTGCTCCGATTGCCTGGAGTGATATTGGTCATTGGCGGAGTGTTTCTGAAATGAGCAAAAAAGATAAACTTGGTAACGTAGTGGACACCTCATCCGTCTTATTAGATAGTGAGAATAATCTTTTTATCTCAGGTACAGGGAAATGCATCACTAGTATTGGTATTAAGAACACAGTTATGATTGAGACAGACGATGTTATTTTATTAATAGATAAATCTAGAGCCCAAGATGTTAAACAATTAGTTTCATTGATTAGCAAAAAAAAGAAGTTAAAAAAATATTTGTAATATGCTTAAACTAAAAATCATAATTCCAGTTATCTTAATACTAGTTGTTGCTGTTGGTTTAATAAATATAAGCAGCAAGATTTTTAGCGAGGTTGAAATTCCGAGCATAAAACGAGAAATTAAAATTAAACAAGGCCAAAGCGTAAAACAAATCACAAGAAACCTGATTGAGCAAGGGCTTATTAAAAGTGATTTTTGGTTTCGAACTCAAGTATGGCTAAAAGGAAAGCAATCAGAATTTTTAGCAGGGAAATTTGATTTGCCAGAAAAGATAAATACAAATGATCTTATAAAGCTTCTTACAACTTCTAGTTATAAAGAAACCAAGACAATAAAAATTTTAGAAGGATGGGGAATTAGAGATATTGCTGAATATTTTGAAAGCGAGAAAATGTTTAATAAAAAAGAAATAACTGATTTAGTTGGCTCAGAAACAACTGAGAATAGTTTGGATAAAGAATTTTATAATTCTTTAGCAAAAAAGTACCCAATTTTAAATGAAAAAAAAGCAGGAAAAAATGCAGAAGGATTTCTTTTTCCTGATACATATGAAATATTCATAGATGCCACAATTGAGGATGTTGTAGAAAAAATGGTAGCGAATTTTGACAGCAAAATAACAAACGAGATGCTTGAAGAGATAGAAAGACAAGGAAAGAATTTTTATGATATTTTGATTATGGCATCAATCATAGAGGCTGAGGTTCCATATGAAGATGAACGGCCTGTAGTTTCTGATATATTCTGGTCGCGTTTGGGAAGTAATGTGGCTATGCAGTCATGCGCAACTCTTAATTACGCTGTTAATGGGGATAATCCTGCTTTAACTTTAGAGCAATTAGAAATTGACTCACTTTATAATTCATATATGTATCGCGGTTTACCCCCAACTCCAATAGGTAATCCTGGTCTTTCGTCAATAATAGCTGCAATTTATCCAAAAAATACTGATTATTTTTATTTTTTATCAACTCCAGAAGGGGAAACCGTATTTAGTAGTACTTTAGATGAGCACAATACTGCCAAAGCTAAATATTTGAAGTAATTTGACATATTTTAATAATCTGTTATTATTAGTTTATAAATAAATTTTCCACAGACAGCAGGTGCTTAAAAGCTTAATTCCCTGCCCAGGAAAAATTCTAAGATTAGCCAATATTTGGTTATTTTAGACCTAAATGTCTGTGGAAATTCCACAGATTTTTTAATTTTATATAATATGTCTAAATCAAAACAACAAAAAGAAGAGACTTTAACCCAAGCAACAGAAGACGTAAAAGGAGCAAAATCACTAGTCTTTGTAGGGTATCATGGCCTAACTGTTTTAAAGATTGAAGAGCTTCGCAGACAATTACGCGAAGAAGGAGTTAAATTTAAGGTAATTAAAAAAACCTTAATCAAAAAAGTGCTCGATGATGCTAAGCTTGATATCGATGTCAAAGGCCTTGGTACTGGACTAGCAGTTGCCTTTGGAATGACTGATGAAGTATCTCCAGCAAAAGTATTAGCAAAATTTCAAAAGGAAAATGAGGCATTGCAAATCTATGGTGGAGTTTTAGAAGAAAAGTTTATGGATGAAGCTCAAATAATGGCTCTATCCAAATTATTAAGCAAGCCAGAGTTATATGCAAAACTAGTTGGTTCAATCAACGCACCAGTTAGTGGATTCGTAAATGTACTTGCAGGAACAATGCGTGGGTTGGTACAAGTTTTAAATGGAATTAAAGATTCAAAAGTTTAATTAAATTATAAATATTATTAAGGAGTAATTATTATGTCAGACGAAGAAAAGAAACCTGAAGCAGAAGCTTCAGAAGAAAAAAAGGAAGAATCTGCAGATACTGCAGATGAAACCAAAGAAGTAGAAGTTCCTGAAAAATTCAAATCACTTGTTGAAGAAATTGAAAAAATGAGTGTTCTTGATTTGTCGGAACTTGTAAAGATTCTTGAAGATAAGTTTGGTGTTAGTTCAGCCGCACCCATGATGCTTGCAGCAGGAGCTGTAGCTGGAGCTGGCGAAGCGGATGCAGAAGAAGAAAAATCAGCATTTGATGTTGAGCTAACTGCTGGTGGCGAAAGCAATATTAATGTTATTAAAGCAATTCGCGCAGTAACAGAGCTTGGACTTAAAGAAGCAAAGGATTTAGTAGATGGCGCGCCAAAAGTTGTTAAAGAGGCAGTTCCAAAAGAAGAAGCAGAAGAGATGAAGAAAAAGTTAGAGGAAGCAGGAGCTCAAGTAACTTTGAAATAATCGTATAAATAAAATGGACCGCTTAAGCGGTCCATTTTTTAATTTGGGCAATTGATCTTAATCTGTTATCGATATTTGGTATATTTTATCCTCGGCCAAGACATACAGCATTGTCTCATCTTTGTTAACAAGAATATCATTAGCACTTAAAAAATTATCTGAAACATATTGTCGAATAAGATCGCCTGTTTTTGTCATTTGAATAATTCTTTTATTGCTAGAGTCAAGAATATAAAAATTATCAATTTCATCATTAGTATAGAATGAAATATTATTTTCTGGTCTGCCTGAAGCTGGGAAAGGAATAATTTTATTGAATTTACCTTTTAAGAATGCGTGAATGTCGCCATTATTATCAAGCGTGTAAATAAATCCATCTACTGCAATATCAACCATATTAGATAAATCATAATCTTGTTGCATCCATTTTTGAGCTGTTGTGAACCCTGTACCTGCTCTACGATAGCGAATTATATTATCTTTTGTAGGAGGAAAAGTATATAGATTTCCTCCATAACTAGCAAAAGCAGAGCTATCTGATGGATCAAAATCAAATCTTTGTTTTTTAATTGTTTCGTCTTCTGTATCAATAATAAGAACCTTATCTTTAAGCAAAGAAGCAATAGTTGTTTCTGTTAGAGAAACTGCAATATTAAAAGATTCAATTCCTTGATTATTAAAGGGAATGGTCAAAAGCAGTCCATTTTCAATATCTAATTGTGATATTTTTTCTCCAATTCCATCAAAATAGAATATAGATTTATTATTAAACAATAGGCCTGTTTCTTTTGCAGAAATTGGAGCAGGGATAATATTTATGAAAGTAGTAAGGTTTGTTAATACAGACTTTTTTTCTGATTTATTTTGAAGATCAAAAATTTTTGATTCAAGCTCTGTAAAAGATTCTTCATTATCTGGATTCTCCTTTTTTAGATTCGAAATAATGTCTTGAGCCTCTGATAGAATTTGCCTAGCTCCGGAATTATTTTTATAAATAAGAGCAGCTTCGGCTTCGTTAATTTTTTGTTCAATAGAACTAAAATCAATTTTAAAATTTTCCTGAATATCTTCCTCTTTATTTTCTTTTGCGCGAATTGCTATGCTAGCAACAAAAATAATAACTAACCCAAATATAGCAAGCATTATTGTTTTTTGTTTTTTTGATATATTAGATATTTTTTGTTTTGCATCTTTTAATTTATCTTGCTCCTTATGGTGCGAGATCGATGAATCTTGAACGGCTTGAGATTTATCTTTTGTCCTATTAAATATTTTTGATAAATGATAATCTCTAGCTTTTCTATTTTTCCATATTAATTTTATAATTGATGGAAGTTTCGATAAAAATAATAATAATTTTGATAGTCCTTTTTGTATTTTTTCTAATAATTTAGAAAGGTAAGCAAGTAACAATCTAAGCCCTATTTTTGTATATTTGCCAGATAGTTTTCCGATTTTTCTTAATATGTTTTTATAAGTAAGAGAGGTTTTTTCCATTCTATCAACTTCCATTGATTCTGGTTTAAGGTATTTTTCTACTACTTCTTCTTTTTCTTCTTTTTGCTTGGTATATTCTGGTTCAATGTTAAGATTCTCCTTTTCTTGTATTTCCATTCTTTTAAAAACTGTTATTCCAAACTGTTTGTTTTCGGGCGCTTTTTGTAAAAGTTCTGTTAATTTAGCTATTGTTTCAGAAGGGCTATATTCTTTGGCGCATTTTCTTATTCTTTCAACAGATAAATAATCAAGAACAGCTTCGTTTGTTAAAACAATTGCGTTTCCTTGAGAGAGCTTCCCACTGACTATATTTGAAAATAATTTTACTGGATTAGGTGTTTGTGGAGAGTTTTGGTTTTGATTTACAGTCATATTAGGCGAAAGAATATCAACCACTTTTTCTTGATGAACAAGATACGCATGCATATTTCCTACTGATGCAAGATGTACTTCCTCATTTTTTACAGCCGCAACTATTATATGAATTTTATTAAGCCAGTTTTTTGGTTTTGAAAGGAGTATGTCTTTTATTTTTATATTTGCCTTGGCAAGGGCATTCTCAAATCCATATTCCATGTTTTCTGTTGGCGCATTAAAGAATTGTTTTTCTAATTCATCTGCAAGAAAATCCGTTATTGTTTCGTTATCTCTGTCTGATGCTTCTATTTCAATAAAAAAAATCAAACGCTTGGATGGGTTCTCTTTTTGCGAAAGTTCAAATACAGAGATAGACCCAGATGCACTCTGGCGCTTGATAACATTATATGCGAAATAATTGGTCAATTTTTTATCCATAGATCACGAAATTTTTATGCTCCATTGACTACCATTGTTCTTGGTATTATACTACATCTGCTATTAAAAGAACAAATATTTAGATATGCTTGAACAATTATTTAGTTCAAAGACAAGAGTAAAGCTTTTAAAGCTTTTTTTGAACCAAAAAGACGAGAAAGACTACTTTATACGTGAATTAACGCGTGTTTTAGGTGAGCATTTAAATTCTATCCGCAGAGAGCTTAACAATCTTGAGGATCTTGGATTGGTTGTGTCTCAAGAAAAAGACAAGAAAAAGTACTATTCTGTCAATAAGGATTTTATACTTTTGCCTGAATTAAAGGCATTACTTTTAAAGTCGCGTGAGCTTGGCGACCAAAAATTAATTCAACAATTAGAAAAGATTGGTTTTTTAGATTTGCTTGTGCTTTCTGGCACTTTTGTTGGAAATGGTGATTCTGATGTTGATTTATTTATAGTAGGAAGAGTTCAAAAACCAAAATTAGATAAACTTATAGAATTGCATGAAAAAGAATCAGGGAAAGAAATACGTTATACATTAATGAGCAAAAAAGAGTTTCAGCATCGCATTGATCTTGGAGATAGATTTATTTATACAATATTGAATTCAAGGAAGATTACTGTTATTAATAAGTTAGGCATTTAGTATGTCTAATATAGTTTTACAAAAAGCAATTGCAGATGCAGGTATAGCTTCTAGACGTGCGTCTGAGGAGCTTATTTCGTCTGGTAAGGTTAAGGTGAATAATAAAGTTGTGACCAAACTTGGGACCCGTGTTGATCCAGAAAAAGATTCTATTGAAGTTAATGGCAAAATTATAGACAGACCAGAACAAAAGGTCTATTTTTTATTAAATAAACCAAAAGGAATTATATGTTCCGTTCAAGATGATCGTGGACGCAAGACAGTTGTGGATTTAATTGAGACAGATAAGCGTATTGTCCCGGTCGGTAGGCTTGATATAGACACAACCGGTCTTATTATTTTAACCAATGATGGAGATTTGGTACATAAATTAACTCATCCTAAATTTGAGAACAAAAAAGAATATGAAGCAATTATTCAGATTCCACAAGATTGGGATAAAGAAGTGCTAGAAAGAGTAATTAAAAAAATGGAAAAAGGAGTTAAGATTGCAAATGATTTTGAAACTAGTGAGTCAAAAATAATTATTATTGATAAAAAAAGCAATGACAGATTCCGTATATCTGTCACTATCCATGAAGGCCACAAGCATCAAGTTCGCCAGATGATAGATGTAGCTGGTATGACTGTTGTAGATTTAAGGCGGGTTAGAGTGGGTTCGCTTGGGCTTGGTACTTTATTTGAGGGAAGTTACAGGGAATTAACAAATCAAGAGGTTATAGAATTAAAGGGATGACAGGTTGATATATCTCTCAATTGCCTCCAGCATGCCTTTGCAGAAGTATTTTTTAAGAGAAAGTTTTTTTAAATCTACCCATTCAAAACCTTTATGCTCGTCCGAGGTTTCTATATCTCCAGAAATATAATTAGCTTCAAAAAGAATATAAAATACTTTTATTTTCTTTTTTTGTCTGGTTGATTTATACCAGTGGCGCGCAAACGAAACAGGATCAAGTGAAATTTTATATTTTACGTCTTTGCCTATTTCTTCGGTCAGTTCGCGCGATATAACTTTTTTATAATCTAAATCAAATTCATCTACATCAATTCTACCACCTGGCAAATCGTGCCAGTCTTCTTCGCTTGTTCCTGATGTATTTTTTAAAATTAAAATTTGTCCTTTTTTATTTTTAAGGACAACTTTAATTGATATATTATACCAATCTGCATTATTCATATATTTTGGATAGAAAGGGATTCAAAATCTAGACCCCATAACTTCAGATCTTGAATCCCTTTAGTGGCAGCTCCTGTTTAATTATATTAATCTTAATACTTGCGAATAATACCAACAACCTTCCCGCGAATCATCACACTCTTGGCCATAATTGGTTTGTATTTTTTGTTTGCAGGTTGCAAGCGGATGTAGTTCTTTTCTTTGTAGAATTTTTTTAGAGTGGCGCTTCCATCATCCAAAACAGCTACAACCATATCGCCATTGCTTGCGTATTCTGTCTTTTCTACAATTACAAGGTCTCCATCCGAAATTAAACTTTCAATCATGGAGTCGCCTTTAACTTTTAAGATGTAACATTGCTTGCCTCGGGTAATTTCGGTAGGAACTGCAATATCCTGTTCTTTGTTTTCAATTGCTTCAATTGGCGCGCCTGCTGTAATAAGGCCCGAAAGTGGAAGAAGAGTGGTTGCTCCTTCTAAATAAGTATCTTGAATATTATCATTTGATTGATCTAAAATCTCTAAATCACGGGATTGCATATTTCCTTTACGTTTTATAAAGCCATTATCTTCTAAAAATTTAACATGCTCATGAATAGTAGCTATAGAAGATACTTTAAACTTTTTTGCAATTTGTGTGAGAGTTGGAGCAAATCCATTATCAGATATATGCTTTTTCAAGTATTCGAGAATTAATTGTTTCTTTTTTGGTAATATAACTGTCATATAATTTTATTTATTTATATTGTACTTCCCATTTTTTCCCAATCTTGGAATTGGTACACCATTTGTTTGAATATTTTTTCATCCATATATTTTTGTAATCTATAGTCGCGTTTAAGACGCTTCCAATTAGATAGGGGAAGATGAGCTATTGCGCAAGCTTTGCCTTGGTTTACTGCTGCGATATTTTGAGCTAAGACGGATTTAACTTGTTTTACATCTTTTGCAAGCATGCTCAAAATTTCAGCTCTCTCTGATGGGCTTTTTTTCTTTTCCCAAGGAAAGCTAATATACTTTATTACCATACTTGCTATAATGGCAGGTGTGATAGCAAGAGTTAGTTGTAGTAGTGATTGCGTCATGTGTATATGATAACCGAATAAAAACCGAAAGTCAAATATCAATCTGTGGATAAGTAATTTAAGTTGTCATTGCGAGGAAGCGTACTCGCGAAGCGAAGCAATCCCGTGACCAGAAAACAAAGCGTTGATGACGGGATTGCCGCGTTGCTCGCTGAGTACAGCTCGTTCCTCGCAATGACATTGCTATATGAAAACAAAAATAAATAAATTTGTATTGTTATTTACTGCGTTGCTTCTGCTTGGCGCATTTTTTGTTAGTCGCGTGAAGGTTCGTACTATGTATGACGGATTTAGTAAGCCTGAGTTACCAGAGGCCAGAGAGTTTCAAGTTTCAACTGACAAGTTACAAGTAGAATTGGAGGAGGAGTTTGATGGTTTACAGGAAAATGCAGAAGATGACATAGATACTGGTGTGGATAATCCGTCTGATAGCGACACTGATGGCGACGATAAGATTGTGGCGGTCGAGAGTACTCTCCCTTACAATGAGATTAATGACGCACCCTTGTCGTCTTTACCTGTTGAATATAATCTCGCAGTTCCATTTCAGTCGCAGGCACCTTTTAAAAATTGGGATATGCCATATCAAGAGGCATGTGAGGAGGCGTCTTTAATTATGGCAGATGCTTTTTTTTATAAAAGAGAGGTCACTCCCGATATTATGGATAGAAAGATACAAGATTTAGTGGATTGGCAGTTAAAAAGATTTGGATATTATAAGGACACTACTTCAAAAGAAGTTGTAGAAATTGCTCAAGAGTATTTTGGTCTTAATGCTTTTATAGATGAAGATGTAAGTATTGAAAATATAAAGCAGATTTTGTCTCAAAATAAATTAATACTTGTGCCAGCAGCAGGTAGAATTTTGCCGAATCCTAATTTTACAGGAGAGGGGCCTTTGTATCATATGCTTATTATACGTGGATATACTGATAAGTATTTTATAACAAATGACCCAGGAACAAGAAATGGGGAAGAATTTTTATATAAATATAATGATTTAATCAATGCGATTCACAATTGGGATCATAATTTTGGAACATATAAAGATGATGTTATTGCAGAAAAGATTTTAACAGGTGATAAGGTTATGATTATTGTTGATCGCAGTGATATATAATAGATAAAAATTTATTCCAAAGACATAAAGAGTCGTTTTTAGGGTTGCGAACGCGGATTTTTTATACTATAGTTTCAGTAATATGTATTTATATATAGACACAACCGAAAAAGATTCCTTTGATATTGTGTTGATTGACGAAAAGTCTGTAATCAAAAAGAAAACCGTGAAGTCGCATCGCAAGCATTCCGAAAAACTGCTTAAATCAATTGAGCAGATTTTGTTATCAAATAAATCATGTCTAAAAGATTTAGAAGGAGTCATAGTTGTCCGAGGACCAGGGTCGTTCACGTCTCTAAGGATTGGGATTGCAACTGCGAATGCTTTGGCTTTTGGCCTTGGGATTTCGATTGCTGGTGTTGACAAACACGAGGATTTAGATAAGATAGTTTCTTCAATAGAAAAGCTCTTTCAAAGAAAGCCTAGTATTGTTATCCCAAAATATGGGAAAGAACCACATATCACAGAATCAAAAAAATAAGAAAGGTGCAAAATGAGCTATGTTGGCTTCTTTTTTTTGGTAGTATCTATCTTAGGCGGATTGATTATACTATCTTTTTTGGTTTGGCTTTTGATTGTAAAGCCAAAGGAGATTGCCATTATCTTTGGCATAGATGATGATGCTTAATAATCACTGTTTTCGATATTCGGACTCAGTGATTTTTTTATTGCTTACAATGTATCGCATGGTACATTGTGTATAAGTTGTGTAGAAATATAGTATTTGACACTGTTGCATGGATGGGGTGTGGTGGTGTATAATAATAGCAGAGTGGTGATAAGTGGATAAAAGTGGGGA
>Ga0222658_1000587_pt1 | contig 19204 bp, 40 predicted proteins | sample AntAcemetagen476_FD_179830 | JGI IMG/M metagenome (GOLD analysis project Ga0222658, IMG submission 179830) | Saline water microbial communities from Ace Lake, Antarctica - #476 | ecosystem: Environmental > Aquatic > Non-marine Saline and Alkaline > Saline | place: Antarctica: Ace Lake... | reverse complement strand
TATTATGTGTATCAAAAAATTGTCCATTCGGGATAGAGATAAGTGATATTTGTTCTACTAAATGCGTTGCCGACCAAATTACACGTAAGAAGTATGTAAGATTTGGGACTTTGCCATATAAGTCATGTGCTTCATATCTATGTAGTTTAGGTTTCCATTTGTATTCTTTATGTGTTTTTGAGTGCTCTACTTTATATGTATTTTCAAAATCGAAAGATGTTTGATTTTGTCTTATATCCATTCGATTCGTGCTTCCACTCACATCTCCATCAGTATCTAAAATAGTTTTTGCATCTATATGGATTATAGAATCCCCACACTCATAACAAGAATCAGAAGCACCAGGCATTGAAGCAACACTCCAATCTAATCTCCTTGCAATCATAGCATTCATTATATTTTCTGCTGCGGTTTCAATAGGATTTGTCTTATTTGTTGGTAGATAATCTGGGATATTATTTTGGCTATTTATTTCATTAATAAATCTTCCAATATTATTAGATAGAATATTTCCGACAACATCCATATACTTTTTTTCCAGAGCCTCTAGTTCTTGATTTTCCAAAACCATAAATAATAGAATGTTTTATCATTTTTAACTCTTACTACTTTACTTTTTTAAGTTCTTTTTTATCTCTTTCGCTAAATGTTTTCCTAATAGAACAGGCACAGCATTTCCAATCTGCTTATACATACTACCCAATGCACCATAAAATACGAAATCATCGGGGAATGTTTGAATAACTGCACATTCCCTTACGGACATCCTCCTTTTTTTGTTTGGATGAATTTCAGGACCAGTCGCAGTAATTGTATCACTAGGAGTATCCCAATTATTTATCCTTAATGATTGTTCAAATGTTATGGGCTTTAATTCAAGTTCGGTAACCTGCTTATCAAATTTATTATTAAATTTCAATAGTTTCTTTAATTCCCACCAATCGCTAGGATTTGGAATACTTCCAGAGCCATTATCTTTTCTAAACCAATGTCCTGCCGTATATTTATACCCAAAATGTTCATCAACTTTTTTAGTGGATATTCCTGCCTTATTCCTCCAATATTTTAGGTAGTCACATATATTAAATTGATTTACCTTATGTTTTCTACCCCAAAAAGTGTCATGGACATTTGTTCTGGCTATATGGTTTTGTGTAACCTTACCTTTATGCTCCTGCCTATCATAACTAAGTTCTAAATCTGCGAGATGTTCTACGGCTTCTTTGACTGTTATTGGTTTCTTTAATTCATCCCCGTGAGTTTCTTTGGGAAAGGTATTTTTTATACCAAGCCTATTACCTATGATAATTACTCTTTGCCTATTCTGGGGAACTCCAAAATTTGCGGAGTTCAATAATTTATAATCAACCTCATAACCCAATTCTCTAAAATCTTTCATAATCATTTTTATAACTTCTCCCCCCTCAATAGAAAGAATACCTTTAACATTTTCAGCTAAAAACATTTTTGGTTTTTTATCTTTTATTATTCTTAACATTTCCTTATACAAGAAGTTTCTTTCATCTTTCATATTTCTATTTTTATTAGCTATAGAAAATCCTTGACAAGGGAACCCTCCCAATAATATATCAAAATTATCAGGTATCTCAGAACTAGGTATTTGTGTTATGTCTCCTAAGATGATTCGTTTATCAATATTCCTTTTATATGTCTCAGTAGAATCTTTGTCAAAATCATTAGCCCAGATTATTTCAAAACCCTCTTCTTTGAATCCTAAATCTAATCCTCCGCATCCTGCGAATAAGCTTACTACTGTAGGTTTTTCATTTTTCATTTTTCATTTTTTCTTACTCCTTTTAGTTTTCAAGCACTTGTTTGTGTTTTTATTAACCCCTAATTTGCATCTTTTCCTTCTTAACGGAATTCTCTTTTTAGTAGTTTTATATTTTTCAGCCATTTTATTCTCTTTTTAATTTTTCTTCTTTTTCTAATTCCCTTAATAATCTTTTTATTATTTGCGGACTCCTTTTTATCCCAAATCTATTTTCAATTTGTTTTGTTATTTCCCTTATACTCAAAAATCTATATTCTATGTCCGCTATCTCTAAAATCATTTCTTTTAACTCTTCTTTATTAATTATTTTTTTCATTATCGAATTCTCCTTTATTAATTAACTCCCCTTCTAAGTGCAATTTTCCTTTATCAAATTTAAATAAAAACTCATCTTTCTCTGGGTCTATATCTAGGGCATCGGAAATTCGCTTAGGAAATCTTATACTAAGTTGCTTTCCAGTGCTTCTCCCCTCATCTATAATTTTTACTGGGATATTCTCTATTTCTTCTGTTTTTTCTTTTGCCATTTTTTAAATAAATTTATATTGTCCTCATAGAAGGCTGTAAGGGTAGATATGGTTTGAGAGTATGTTTCTTTTCTTCTAACAAACTCTAAATCATCCAACTTGTCCTTAACAGCCTTCTTGAGTTTAGTTTGACAATCGCCGTTCACCATAGGAAACATATATCTCCTATACTTATAAAAGTATCCTTATGTATTCTAGGAATACTTGGTATTCTAAGTATTCCGTTCTTTATAAGCCTTTCGTTTTCCGAACGGCAAACATACCAAGAGGTATGAATAAAGCAGTTGTTATCGGAAATCAAGCAATATTTACTAATGATGGGTCTACTATTATTAATTCTATTCAAGCAAATGACCCAATTATTAATCTATTCAAAGAATTAGCTTTATCACAAGAAAATGCAATAGGAGACGGAACAACTACGGCGACGATCCTTGCGGGCCAATTACTAAGTAATGCTCTATTCTTATTAAATAAAGGTATTCACCCTACGACTATTATCAATGGATACAGTTTGGCGAAAGTAGAAGCTATGAGAGTTTTAGACAAATTAGCAGAACCAGGAGACTCTGAAAAGATTTAGCGGACACATTAGAAGCAAAAAGAAAACTGCACAGATAAACGAATTATTAGTTAAAGTTCTTTCTCATAATATCTGTTGTGTAATTCAAGAAGTAAACGAGTTGGGTAAGAGTAGAGTTTAGTTTGGAGCAGACTAAAGAAATTTCTGTTTAAAAAGTATAAGCTAATTAGGACTTATTAAACAAAGCCTAATAATACCTAACTTTTATAAACCAAAACAACCTCCTAATATAGGGTGGTTAATGAGGTGAAAGTCCTTCGGGTAATCCCCAGGCTGCCCTTTTATCTTAACTACTTAAAACTTATATAGAGCTATTGTGAGAAGAGATTACAAGGGCAGGTACATATTTCTGGGGCTTGGAATACAGCCCCTTTTATTTCTTAAGTTAATCGCAGGAAGTTTTAAGCGTTGCTAACTGGTTTGAGTAGGAAAGTATTTAAAGAAATGAATGTTTTAATTGGTATGGAAATAGGAAATGGTTTAATGGAAAAAATCCAGAGATGGAAACTTCTAGCAGATCTTTTTATCAAAGAGAATGCTCGTGCTTTTGTTAAAGATATTTATGATAATTGGTATCCTTGTTATATTTTATTTAGTGGCGAAGATTCAGTTCATGTACAACATTTTGAAGGAAAGAAGAAGGGAGAAAAAGATAGAATTTATTGGGCCAATGTTGTAAAGTTTGATAAACATAATTCTGAAAATATAGAGGGAAAGGAGATTGAAAATGAGTAAGGGAGATAATCTAATAGGCATCCCCACAATTTATAAAGGAATTCAAATGAGAAGTAAACTAGAAACTAAAATTGCAATGTTTCTTGATGCTTTGAATATTCAATGGCAATATGAACCAAAACTATTTTTATTATCAGATGGAACTTATTATAAACCAGATTTTTTTTAAGTGTAATCACTTACATTAAAGCAACCGGACAACAAAAATTCGGCGGTCCTCAAAGCGCTTTCAAATCAGAACCAGTAGCAGAGTCTGAAATGAATAGAATGAGTGCATTAAAGTTTGCAGGTAATGTCTATTTAGGAACTGGGCAAGAAAATGATGCTAAGAGATTAGCAGAAGAAGCTCACGAATATCTACAAAAAGGTGTTTGGATAAGACACGAGGCGGTGCCTCAATGAGAAAGTATCTTTTTCAAAAAGCCAAATATCTTTTAGAAGACATTAAACAACTCTCCGAAACAGATTATTCAATTTCATTTAAAGTAGGAGAGTTTCACACCATATTAAAATATAAAAATCACAGATTAATCGCAATATGTAGTTGTAAGGCAGGAAGTTTAAATCAACCTTGCGCACATATTATGGCTGCGATAAGTAAATTAACAATAGGAAAAAATGAAAATAAGAATAACACATAAAACTCTTCCAAAGATGGAAGTAGAGGTTTCAGAATCGTCTATTCAAGAATATCTTGAAAGATTGAGAGGCGCTAAAGAGGGAGATTTAGTAATGCTTACCCTTTTATCTGCAGTTAAATTCGAGGAGATAATCTCAATAATGGAAGTAAAATGATAACAGCAAAACAAAAACTAATACTTAGAGAATTGGTAGATTTTAGATGCCAAATGTGTAACCGACACGAACACGAAGTTGGAACTCTCGAGAATATGGATGGGGATTATGATGATAGTGCTTATGAAAAAGAACCAACTCCCGAAGAGAATGAAGGAATACAGATAGGACTTTGTAAAACTTGTAACAAATATTTCTTTACAGGACTTTATGGTTCTTGGCACTGTAGAAATTGTGGAACTCATGATGGTGATCATCCAATATTTGCAATGTTATACGATGGAGATATAGAAGAAATTGATTTTGTAAATATAAATTCAATCAAAGAATGGTTAAATTCTCACTCAATTAAAACAAATTGTAATGTGGTTTTTGAAAGGATTTAAAAAAATGAAAGGTGATATTTCAAAATACTTAATGCAACTTTTTTGCAATAGAAAAGATGTTCATGCTAAACAATTTCTAAATTCAATAACTAAAAAAAAAGGTTTTAGTTGTGAAAAAAAACCAATTACATTAGAACTTCTTCAAGACCATCTAGATGATAAACATCCAATGGGAGTTTACCAATTAGATTCTAATAATAATATTAAATGGATATGTTTTGACTTTGATGAAGATACAAAAGAAGATTATAAAAAAGCAGGTATATTATTTTTAAATCTAAAAGCTAATAATTTTAATCCATTAATGGAGAAATCTGGTGGTGGAGAATATAAAGTTCATGTTTGGATATTTTGTAACCCTACAAATGCACAACAAGCTAAAAAATGGGGAGAAAGTATATGCAAAAAAGCTGCAGTTAAACCACATGAATTATTCCCAAAACAAACAGAATTAACAGAAGGTGGTTACGGAAATTTAGTAAAACTTCCTCTAGGGATAAACCTTTCAACTGGAAAGAAAAGTGTTATCATAGACCAATTTAATACTAAAAAAGAAATAACACAACCAGAAGAAATAGAGAAATTCTTAAAAAAATATATTGAAGCAATAGATGTTATACCAGAAATTATAGAAGAAAAAGTAATTAAACATTCTGAAATAAAAGAAGATATAAAAACTAATCATGATGTACAAATAAATCAAGATGTAAATGAATTTGATGATTTTTTTAACTTTATTATAAATAATGAATTACCACAAGGTATTTCTGTTTCAAAAAAAGAAGGATCTATTACTGGAATAAATGATAACATATTAAAAAATGAAGCTATTTGGTTTTCCCAAAAAGGATATACATTAGAAAGATTAGAAAAAGAAATTAAACCAATATTTCAAGAACATAAATGGACTTTCGGAGATTTAAAGGGTTGGTTTAATAAAGCAATCAAAGGAGATTTAACTCAAATCTCTAAGGGTGAATTAATTAATTGGTGCAAAACTTATTACCCAGATTTAAGAAAAATACTTCCTTATGATTCTCCTTATTTAGAAATTAAAGATTTAAAATATAACATTAATCATCTTCCTAAATATGAACATTTAGATAAAAGCATACAATTGATAGGAGAAGAATATAAATTATTTAAAAAAGATGCTTATAACTTACTAATATCTTTAGCTTGTCCAGAGAGATTATTAAATATAAGAATTGGACAAATTGAAACAGATTTAAGAATACATCCTCTATTTATAATACCATCTGGAAAAGGAAAGTTAGGTTTAAAAGAAGGTATTAAAAGCATATATTTAAAATTTAAATCTGATGCAAATATAAAGGAACCAAGAACAATTCACTACCAACAATTAATCGGCAAAGTTCTAAAAAGAAAAGAAAAGAAAGATGGTGGTAAATCAGAAGATACTTGGATTAAAAAATTTGGATTTTTATTTTCTGACTTATTAATATTAGAAGAAAGTTATGAATTATTAACTTCTAATGAAAAAAATGATGTAGATGCAAGAGATGCTTTATTGGTTGGATTGGATATTTATAATAAAAATTTTATACAGAAACAAAACATTGATAATTTAGATATAGAAGAAGAAACAATAGAGGGCTATCCCCATGTTAGATGTCTAGCTTTTACACAACCGTTACAATTTCCTGAAAAATTTGTATCAAAGGGATCACAAAGAAGGTTTAGTGTAAACTATAGGGAGTTTCCTAAAAAAACTAATACAGATATATTTGCAGAAAGATTAAATTCAGTAATAAATAATGAAGAGAGTGCTAATGAATTTGCAATGTTTATGAAAAGAATAAATGACATATCTAATACATGGAACTTTTCTAAAGAATCTTTTGAGATATTTGTATTATGTCATAGAGCATTATTAGATTTAGGATATTCTAAACCAGGAAAACAATCTAACTTTACAAATATAATTGAATTCCCATTACAGAACTTACTTCTAAAAATATCTGCTCTAAGAAGTTTAAGTAATCTTAGAACTACAATAACTGGAGATGATATATTATATGCTTATTGTGATATAGTTGAAAGATTTGTTCATGAACTTAACTTTGTAGATAATAAGATAACAGGACTTTTTGATTATGGTAATACTTGGAATGGAGCTATAGGTAAACAACAAGAATCTCTTGAGTGGCTGTGGAATAGGGGTGCTAAGTCCAAAGGAAGCTCACAGACATCAATTTTTGGGTTTCAGAATAGAATATCATCAATATTTGATATTTCTGTTAGAAGAGCTAGAGATAGATATAATAAGATGAAAGAAGAAGGATTAATCGAAGATTATAAGGGAGTTCATGATTCTAAGGTGTGGCTTACCTTTGAACCTAAGTTAAATCAGTTCCAGAGTGGACAGAGTAGTCAGACTGGACACCTAAGTAAACAAATTTACAATTTTGTAATCCAGAGTGGCAAGAGTGGTCAGGATGCCGTATGTAATATATCAAATAAGTTGTTTTCTTATATACAAAGGTATTTGCCTGTTACTGTCCAGTCTGGCCAAGCTGTCCACTCTGAAAATACTACTCAATCAGATAAAAAAGAGGAAATATCAAAAAATGAATAAAAATTGTCCTAAATGTAATAAAAAAATGTGGATTGGAAAAACAATAGTTGATAAGTATAATTGGTATTGTAAAGATTATCCTTATTGTAATACAAAAATATCATGCAAAAAAATAGGAGTAATATGAAATTCACCGAACAACTAAAAGAAATAGAATTCTTGGATAGGGATCAACTTGAACTTAGATACAGAAACCTCTTACTTTCAACTAAAATGACTTCAAATGAATTTGATAGGTTAAATAAATATATCCTGCAGCTGGAAGCTAAGCTACTAAAAGATGCCTAAACTAAGAAGACTTTGCCATAGATGTGGGGAACCATATACTCCCACAGGTAAATATTCAAGACTATGTAATACCTGCAACCCTTACAGGGGAAAGAGAATGAGAAAGATCCTAGTATCTGAAGAAGACTATGATCTTATCAAGAAACATAAATTAAAGGGGTATCTAAGCCAATTAGATAACCCACCAGTAAAGAAAAAATGATAACCAATACAATTCATACTCAAAACATACAAAATGCTATACTGGTTTGAACTTCTCATTTCCAGATTGCAGGGCTTGTAAGGGAATGTTATAGCTTTATACCTTACATTTTTAGTCCGAGAAGAATGTTTTGAACCTAGGGGTTAGTTCGCTTTTTCCTCCAGGATTTATATTATACTGGATAACCATAATGTTTAAATACTACCACTACGACTACTTAATATGGAAAAATTAAAACCTAATAAAATAAAATGCAAGTGTGGATATGAGTGGAATACATTTTCAAAACTAGCAATGGTATCTTGCCCAAGCTGTTTGAAGAAAACACCTAATCATGAGTTAATTAAAAATAAGGAGGATAATAAAAAATGATACCTAACCAAACAATAATTGATAATTTATCTGCACAAGATATTATTGATACACCGAAGAAAGAATTAGAAACTTTAGAAGCAGAAAGAAAGGATCAAATAAGAATGGGATTTAGATAATCCCTTCCTACTCACAAACTAAAATGACACTACAACAAATACCAGCACAAACATTAATTGATTTAACCCTGAAATATCCCTCAGAATATCAGAACCCTGAATTCCAAATCCAATTAAATAAATTAATCCGGGATAAAAGATTAGATGGATTAACTTACCTGGATGATTCAAAAATGAAATTTAAATCAATAAAAGAATTAGAAGCTGAATATAAGAAACAATTAGAGGGAACTCATTTATGGCATTTAATTGGTGGACAAATGATAATATTGGGAGATATTCTTAAATTGATTGATGAATTAAAGTTTGATACGGCTGAATTTAAGAACATAGTTAATGTAATAGAATTAAAAGCAAGGATTGAAGGAGATAACTCAAAATGAAAACAATTACAAGGAGGTCAAAATGAATAAAAAACTTTTAATATTTGGTATACCCATATCAGTATTATGCTTAGTTTTAGTTTCAGCACTATTAGTTCCTTACATCAGCAATATCTACAGCACAACTATATCAGTTAAGTTACCTATTGAAATAAATGGTAATGATAATATTGATGCCTTTGCAGAAGAATCAGTTTCAACAGTATTAACATACATTAATCTTAAGAATAATATTACTAGAGGAACAATCAATTACTTCATAATTAATAATGAAGGAGTAACTTGTAATGAATTTAATTCAATCATAGTGGTTAGGGATAATGATCCTAATCCTGAGGATTATATTGCAGTAGGAAGATGTTATCAAGAAGATGTAAATACAATAAGATTATCTTCAGTAACAGCTAAATCTTATGAACCAAGTGCCTGGAGTGTAACTAATTGGGATATTAACCAAACACATACAACAGAGATAATCTTGAATTTTAAGAATGTAGTTGGTGATTATAGAATTGAAAGTAAGGTTATGTACTAAAATGAAATCTACACTTATTTTAATTTTTTTATTGATGATAACCTCAGCATCTGCTTTACACAGTGGAGAGGTTATTGTCGTAGATTTACCAAGCGAACCTACTTGGTATGAAGTAACTGGTAATAGTTCAAATTTAGATGGCCTATCAATCACAGAAAACAATAGCCAATTAATAATCTCAGTTGCAGAGAATATGTACCCGGATAACTTTACTATTACAGTATATAAAAATGGAACACAAGAAGTAGTTGAAGAAGTTAATGGTGGTGGAGGTGGAAGTTCAAGTGGAACTTGGAATTATTATAAGAAGAAAGTTGAACCCAAGAAGAATACTACTATTGCAACTAAAACTCCAGAAGTAATTCCAGTAGAACCTGAAGCTACACCTGAAGTAATCCCTGAAGAAGAAGATTATCTACCATTAATTAAAATGTCTTTATGGTTTTTGATTATAACAGGAATCATTGGAGCTGTAATCATTGGAGCTGTAATCATAACTATGATTATTAAAGTAATGTTCAAGAATGATGAATTTGAATTAAATGATGAAGATAATACTAATTAAATAACATGGGAGGTAATCAAAAATGGAAGAAAAACAAACTGAAGAAAAAAGTTTAAAACAAGAAGCACAGGACTATGAACCAAAGCTAACATTAAACATTGCAGATTTAGATAGAGTAGATATTTCATTTCCAATGGCAGATAGAAAGTCAAAGGATAAAGAAGGAAAAGAATTTGACTATAAAGTAATGATGGCTAATGAACAAGAGTACAGAACTCCAGCTAGTGTTTTAGAAGAGATACAGAAGATACTTAAGTTAAGGCCAGATGCAAAATTTGTTAATGTAACAAAGAAAGGATCAGGCTTAAACACAAGTTATGATGTAGAACTTATAGAAGATACAGCTGAACCTAAAGTTACTGAAACTGTTCAAGCTTAATCGCCAAAACATAATTTAAAACTATGTAAAATTTATTATTAAGCCCTCACTTAGAGGGATAAATGTTGCATAAGAAAGCTTATGCAACTTGAAAGGCAGAGTGTGAGAGTAGTAATTCAGCCGCCTAGGTTAAAACAGAACGGACTATGCATGTGCAATTCATGCCTCTGCTATTGGGAGAAATCCCATGCATTTTGTTGCAATTTATGACACTCAGGAAAGACTGGGAAGCTGGGGGATAATTGAGTTTTGACACTCATTAAGGTGTTTGAATCCCAATCCCCCAGTCGTAAGTGAAGAGAAGTTTAAGATATTAGAGAAGCAAATGAAAGAATTACAAATGGAGTTATCAAGTCATGGAACCAAATAAAATGGAAAATAAAACAATAATAATAACTCTAATAATATTCACCTTTATAATCATTGTATTTGGAATGATGATTTATCATGAACAAACAGAATCAGATTATAAGAGATGTTATTCTGCTTGTAGTTGGCATTTTGATGATGCAACAGATTTATTATTAGATTGTTATAATAATTGTAATGAAGATTTTGGGTACATTGGTGAGATATTAAATAAAAGTAAGTTAAAATAAAATGACAACAAACAAACTACCACAGACAATAGACTTTAATCCTAATAATGGCAAAGGTAAGAAGATACTGATAAGTATGCTTATAATCGCTGTATTAGTCTTAGGATGCTATCTGTGCTATGATAAGAGAATAAAACCATACATCCAACAGAGAGAATTAGCTGCTTACAACTTAGGCCAGTTATCTTTATACAATCAATTTATCCAGGAACTATCACAATGTAAACAAGTTCCTTTAAAGATAGATAATGAAACAACTGTAAATGCAGTATTAGTTGAATGTCTACAAGGAGCAAAATGATACATGACATAATAATGTTCTTAGGTATGTGCTTTTTTGTAGCTGGACTTCTAGGGATGTTTAAATCAAATGGAAATTGGATGATAGCAACTTTATACATGGGAATTGGAACATCATTAGTATTAATTCCAATAGTTAAATGGGGGAAGGAAAAATGAAACCATTAATAATAACAAATAATAACCCAAATAAAATTAAAATTGAAACTAAATACGATAAGAAAATGGAAGTTTATAGGATTAATATTGAATTAAGAGATGCTTATAAGGAAGTAAAGAAAGCATTAAATAAATTAAACTTAAAATGGAAAACCTAATAATCGCAATAAGGGAAATGGTATATTCTAAGGGAATGAATATAGAACAGACTATTAGATACGTCTTGGAATTAAGGATGAAAGATATAGAGGAGTTAAAAGCTAAACACAAAAGGTATTATTCAAATAAACACACCACAAAAGAAAACACCTAATCATGAGTTAATTAAAAATCTAAGTATAAATATAATAACCTAAACGGCACAATATACCCGAAAAAATGAAAATAGCAATTTATGCCAGAGTAAGCACAGATGAACAAGATTCTGATAAGCAAGTGGACATTTGTAAAATGGCTTGTGAAAAAGAGAACCATGAGGTCTATGAGATATATCAAGATGTAATCTCTGGAACAACTACTTCTAGGCCCTCATTTAATAAGCTCCTGGAAGATATGAGGTCATATAAGTTTGATGCAATTATGGTTACTAAGTTAGATAGGCTTGGAAGATCTCTGCAGCACTTACTAAGCCTGTTTGATGAATTTAATAGAAAGGGTATGCATTTTATCGCAGTTACTCAAAACATTGATACTAGCAATGCTTCAGGGAAACTACAGATGCAAATCATGGGAGCCTTTGCAGAATTTGAAAGAAACATAATTTCTGAAAGAACCAAGGAAGGTATGAGGAATGCAAAAGATGTTGGAAAGAGAGGTAAGGATAAAAATCCTCGAAAAAGAAGGGGGGGTCTTAAAAGGCCTACTTTTCAACACAAAACATAGGAAGTTAAAAAGGGACGTTTTTAGCATACACTACATCACCACAATACTTAAATACTTTATTATTATCATAATAATATAATAAAATGGAAAAAACAAAATGCAACTTATGTGGATTTGAATGGATCCCAAGAACTGAGAATCCTATCTCTTGTCCTAAGTGTAAAAGATACGATTGGAAGAAGAAAGAAGAAGTTGTGGAGGCAGCTTTCTAATGACACCACAAAATAAACAACACACGACATAAAGTATATAAAATGTGCCGTAGGAATAACTAATGAAATTAACAAAGAAACTAAAACTAATACTAAGAGCAATCAATAAAATTGATAACTGGACAGATTATATCCTGGATTACTTAGGATTTAAATCAGGCTATATAACTTATACTATAAATGATACTAAGTTAATGGTTAGAGCTAATACTGTTGATAAGAGTATTCTAACAGAGATTTTACTGGAAGGATCATATTTCCCTAAGTGGTTGAAGTTAGCAGAAGATTCAGTTGTAATAGATATAGGAGCACATATTGGAATATTCTCTGCTTTAGTTAGTAAGAGAGTAAGTAAAGGGAAAGTATATTCAATTGAACCATGTAAAGATAATTTTGATATTCTATGTAAACAAAAGGAATTAGGTAATGGTAATATCATACCCTTTAATTTAGCTATCTCCGATACTGAAGGTAGATTAAGACTAAATCATGGAAGGAATTCTGCAAGGGGTTCTTTAGTTAGGGATGTTAATGAAGATTATGAATATGTAGATACAATATCTCTTAACAAGTTTTTTGCTTATCAAAATATAACTAAGTGTGATCTAATGAAGATAGATATTGAAGGTGGGGAATATGCTGCCTTATACTCCCTGGAAGATAATAACTTTGATAAGATAACTAATATCTTTATGGAGTTACATGAAGTTCCTAATGAGAGTAAAGAAGATTTAATTAAATTCCTAGAGGGTAAAGGATTTAAGATTCATAATCAAAGAGATATTCTTATTTATGCAACTAAACAATGATATTCAAAAACATATTTAATATATTCTGGAGAACACCCACGACTTGGGTAATATATATTTATTCTTTAACAGTGATACTGATAGGGGTATTCCATAACAATTATGATTCTCTATGGTTCTATTTAATCTTAGTAATGTTTTGTAATGTAAGAGTAATGATTGCTAGTGGATTTAACAGTATAGCGAAGATACAATTAGGATTAAATGATATACTCTGCAGTTTGCAGAGGAAAGGAGGTGGAAAATGAAAGAAGATACAAACACGAAGGATTATCAACCAATTAATGAATGGATGAAGAAAAGGAGATTTAGTAAATTTTCTAATATATTAGAAAATTTACTTATTATTATTGTAATTGGATTAATTGCAGGACTTGCAGGGATGCAAAGTGAACCTATAAATTATGCTTTAAATAAACCTTTAGGATTAGGGTATGCACATTTTGCTTCATATTTTGAAGCTGGATTGGTTGGTGCATTTCTTTATAACTATATGTTTAGGAGTAAGAAATGAACACAGCAGTAAAACTAATTGGTGGATTCTTAATTGTAATGCTTGTACTTATAATATGGGTTAGAATTGAAATTAGAAGTAAAAATGGCTTTAAAGGAACAGGTAAGGAAAGTAGAATTGAAAACTTATAGAACAGGCCATGTAGATTTAGCTACTGGAAAGATATATGGTTGTAAGAAAGGCAGTTGGAAGTGGTATCACGAGCAGGGGCATATAAAGTTTAACAGCAACGAGAAATATTCTTTTCTAATTCTAATGCAGGGATATTTACAGAACATCTGGATATTTTTAATTATGTGTTCATTGGTATACCGAGGTATACTTCCGTATACCATACTTTGTTGTGGATTATATTTTTCTATATTCTTATTCGAGGAAGGATGGTGTAATCAATATGCTAACAGCAAAGTGAAGAAATAGGAATATTTATAAGTATATAGTTCTATATACTTCTATATATAATGGTAAAAAAGACATATTCGGTGACTATTGATGAAGATGTTGTTGATACAGCACAGAAAATAAATAATACTTCTGGAAGAAAACTTTCACCTGTAATTGAATTACTTTTAGTTGAATGGATTAAGAAGCACGAAGAGGGTATTGAATAATGGGATCTATTATGGGCTTTGATACTGGAGGAGTAAGTATACCCAGTTTTGTAAGTGATAAGGGTGGTGGAACACTAACAATTATCTTTGCAGTAATAATTGTATTCATTGCAGTTGCTATCGGTGTTTGGTTATATTTACAAAATAAAACTTATAATAAAAGAATAGTTTTATTTGAAAATGTTGCAGGTCAAGGTTATCAAGTTACCTTTAAGGATAGGGCAAGGTTAGTTAAGATTGGTGACGGTGGTGAAGAAATTCTTTACCTAAGAAAGAAGAAAGTTTATAGGACAGCGTATGGAAAGAAGATGGGTAAGAATACTTACTGGTTTGCAGTAGGACAAGATGGTTATTGGTATAATATTCTTCTAGGAGATTTAGATGCAAAAATGGGTATGTTAGATATTGAACCTATCGACAGAGATATGAGGTATATGCATGTTGCTATTAGAAAAAATATCACAGAGAGATATAAGAAAATAGGTTTCATGGAGAAGTATGGAACAATTATGATTAATGGAATCTTCTTAATTATTATGATTATAGCTTTATGGTTATTGATAGATCAAATAGGCGAACTGGTAGGACAAGCAACTAATGCAGTAAATGCTGCAAAGGAAGTTATAGCTCCAGTAACCGAAGCTTTATCGAGGGCAGATACCATTTGTGCAGGAGGAAGTGGGATAAGTCCTGCGTAGTAAAATGAGAGTAACTAGAAAAGATATAATTAAATTGAAGCAATTAGATAGGATTGAATTTTGCCAAAGACAACAAAATAATTTAGATATAATGAGTTTTATATATGTTGGAATCTCTATTATCTTAGCAGCAATAGGTATGGCTACTGATAACATAGAAGTACAATTACCTTTACTTATTACTTCTATAATCTTTTTTGTTATGAGTATTATTTCATTCCTTGCTTATTATCATATAGTAAACAAAATAGAAAAAGAATATTTTAAGATAGGAGTTAAATAAAATGCTAATACCAACAGTAATAATAATAAGTTTAATAATGCTTATAATATTCTATTTATTACTTGTACGAAGTAATCAAAAGAAACTAAATAAATTAATGGAGGAATACAATGAGGAAAAAGATAAAAGCAGAAGAAGTCCAGGAAGAGAAAGCTTTAACCGAGGAGCAGCAACAAGAGAAGCTTCAAGATTTCAGAAACTCCCTAGCTCACACAGGGGAAGCAGCTTACCAGATGTTAATGCAATGGCAATTAACAAACCAGCTACTTTCACAACTACTAGAGCAAGGAAAAAGAAGAAACGAAATCTTAGAAGAAGATGTTGAAGAAGAAGAGGAAGAATAAAATGAACAATAAAGGAAAAATCAAATTAGATATAATTAGTTTTATCTGTTTCTTAATGATAGTTCTATCCATGGTTCTCGTTGGTGGTTATTACTTTCTTGATAGAGTAGATTCTTGTACTAGCAATCCTATTCAATACTTTAATGATAATATGAAAGATAAATATGAAATAGATGGTGTTTCAGGAACGCTGTCATTAATGGTAGATAATAAAGCTGTTTATCATTTTATAGTAGACCATGGAAATCTAACTGCATTAGATTTAGAAACATCAACTTCTGATAGTAGTATGGATATTAACTTTGGTAATATCACCCTCGCTAAATAATTCTAAAATAAAATAAACCCACCAAAATCATTGGGTTAAAAAAAATTTGTTTGTGTTGTTATCTTTGTAATTTACAAAGAAGCTCCACCAGCTCCAATACCCATTGCTCCAGCCTGTCTTACTAGTAATACGATTACTCCGAATAATAAAACCACTGCACCAATTAATAGGATAGTAGGAATCTTGCTTGAAACATTATCAATTCCAGATGTGAAATTACCTGCCATACCGTCTGCTGCAGAATCATATACTGATCCAGCTGTCAATAAACTCGCACCTAATAGCGTCGATATTACAACTAATATTACAACAGTAGTGATAATTAAACCACCTGTACCTGAGATAAGATCTCCAACAACTCCTCCTCTCTTGAACATTTTCATTCTAGATTTATAGAGATGCTCCACCTGCTCCGATACCCATTGCACCAGCTTGTCTTACTAGTAATACGATTACTCCGAATAATAAAACCACTGCTCCTATCAATAAGATAGTCGGTATCTTTGAAGATACATTATCTATTCCAGATGTGAAATTACTAGCCATACGAGTTGTAGCGTTTTCGTATTCTGATCCACTAGTCAATAGACTTGCACCAAGCAAAGTAGAAATAACAACAAGAATAACAACAGTAGTTATGATTAGACCTCCTGTACCTGAGATTAAATCACCAACAACTCCTCCTCTCTTGAACATTTTCATTTCTTTTTTACCTCCCTTATAGTAATAATAAGCATTAATACGGTAGGTTATAGGGGGTTTGCCTTTTTAATCTTGTGTGTTTGTTGTCACAGTGTGACACTTTAGCCTATGATAATAGATATTATAGTTATTTAGTTGAAATAATTTTGAATTTTTAATAGGGGTTATTATATTATATGTGGGGGACTATTTACCCTGTGCCTCTCTATAGGCCTTAGCTCTACGGTAATATTCACTCTTACTTATCCCAAACCCTTTAAATATCATTACATCTGTAACTTCTGGATTGTTTTCTTTAAATTTTGCAATGAATTCTCTCTTATAATCTATTTCTTTCTTTGGTTTTCCTTTCTTGTTATCAATCCCTAATGCTTCTGATAATGATTCTGCCTTTAATTTATTATAATCCTCTTCAAAGGGTAAACTAAAGTCATTAAACTTTCCAGTCCAATTTGATTTCGGTTTCTTATATGATCCAAAGTTTTTTTTACCAATCATATATAATAATGCCTTTTTCTTAGTTCCAAAATAACTAAACTTTCCTCGTTCTAATTTATCTCCAGTATAAACATGAATTAAAAATCTTGAATGTTGGATTGCAATTGTTTTAGAAATACTAAAGAAGGAAGGCATACAAAATATTAAAACTAATCTCTTTACTCCAACAACATCTATAATCTTTTCCAATTGTTTATTCACTTTACTCATACCATCTTTTGAATTAGCAATCAAACTTCCTTCATCAAATATTAATACATCATCTTCCTTGGCATTACTTATCTTCTCTGGAGCTTCTTCTATTCCTGAAACAAAATTATTTATAGTCATATCAGGATTAATAAGATAAGCAATGGCTTTTGCTAATGTAGATTTACCAGTTCTTCTGTGTCCATCAATAAGTATTGGACTATCATATCCTTTCTTTTGATATTTCTTTATGTTCTTAATCTTAGTCCATAACTTTGCATGTATCTTTACAATTAATTTTTCGTTATAACTATCTCCTTCATAATCATTTGATAAAACTTTCCACTTATATTTCTCTTTAGGTTCATAACCCAGTGTTAGCATTACCATTTAAAGAATTAAAAATCTCCTTCATCTTCAGCTTTAGGCATAAAGTAGTTTTGTTTTTGAAGTTGTGTTTGAAGTTCTATTAGTATTTCATCCAACCTAATTTCTAAATCTACATCATAAGTAATCAATGTATCTTTTAAAGGATCAATTCCAAAACCTTTATTTGTAAATATTTTTGTAATCTTAGGAGTTAGTTTTAGTATCTCTGTTTTATATTCTTTAGTTGTTTCATTCGCTAATAATGGTGATGCTTGTATAAAAAAATGTTTAACTAAACTTATCTTAACTGCTTGTCTTACTTCCATTGTGTATTCTGTTTTATATGATAATTGTTTTATTTCTTCTAGTATTTTACCAATTCTTTTTAAGGTATCTAGTGCCATATTGAACACTGCACTTTCTTGTTCTTCTTGTTCAATCAAATCTGAATTAGTCATACTTATACATAGTTCTATATATTTATAAACATTTCCAAAAGCAACTACTAGTAGGGGGGGAACATTTATATAATTTGTTTTTGTGGTAGTTGTGTTACTTGTAACACAAACTGTATACAGTGTGACACTTTCTGTATACAAGCACCACAAAATGAAAATACTAACCAAAATTAGAAAAGAATTATTGGGTTTCACTATATTAAATGCAGGTATTGTTTCTTCACTTATATTCTTATTCATTGTCGCTATTCAACAAAGCGAAGAGTATTTGAAAGTTCCTGTTTATGATTATCCAGAGTGGTATTTGAAAACTTCGGTACTAGCTTTATGTATTGGATTGTTTTATATTTCTAATTATTCTATTAAAAAAATAAAGGGATTTAAATTAAAATAATATGGGAAGACTTCAAGACTTTATAGATAAACAGAAGATAAAAGATGTTGAAGATGTTTCTCCTGGATTAGTTTCTGCGTTACCTGCTGGAGAACTAGCACCAGCTTTTAGAGATAAGGATGTTCCAATTCCACCAGGAAGCAGAGAAGTATTTGAACGAAGTAGAAGTGGGGGTGGAGGAAGTAGAAGTGGGGGTGGAGGAAGTAGAAGTGGGGGTGGAGGAAGTAGAAGTTCAGCTGCAGCTGAAGCAGCTGCAATAGAAACAGCAAGACAATTAGAAGCAGAAAAATCTAATAGGCAAATAGAATTAGACCAATTAAAAGCAGCAAGGGAAGCAAGGATTGAAAGAATACAAACAGAACAATTTGCAAAGTTATCTGAAAAGCAAAAACAAACCCTTGAAAAAAGAATCATTGCAAATACTGAAAGGTCAATAGAAAGAATAGAGAGTGGGAAAGCTATAAGCTTTAAATCTGATTTTTTTAAAGAAGCTATTACTAAAGCAAATGTTAGTGAAGTAAAACAATCATTAAAATTATTTAAGGAAGAAAGAGCAAATGTTAGTGAAGTAAAACAATCATTAAAATTATTT
>Ga0222658_1000586_pt1 | contig 19211 bp, 36 predicted proteins | sample AntAcemetagen476_FD_179830 | JGI IMG/M metagenome (GOLD analysis project Ga0222658, IMG submission 179830) | Saline water microbial communities from Ace Lake, Antarctica - #476 | ecosystem: Environmental > Aquatic > Non-marine Saline and Alkaline > Saline | place: Antarctica: Ace Lake... | reverse complement strand
ACGAGGCACGAAAAAATGTTCCGTTTTAATAAAAAAATTTAAAAAGTCGAAAAATAATATATAATAAGTATATAGGGATAAAGAAAAAATGAATGATATCTTAGATAAAAGAAAATATGTTAAGGGTAAAATTAAAATAATTTGTCTTTATTGCAAAAAAGAAAAGATGGTTTATTATTCACATAGGAATAAAAAATTTTGTAATAGAAAGTGTTTTGGCCTTTGGCGATCACAAAATTTATTAGGTGAAAATAATCCTAATTATATGCCAATGAAGAAAGTATTTTGCGAGCTTTGTGGTGAATCTTTTCACGTGAAGCTGTCAAGTGATCGTCGTTTTTGTGGCAAGGCATGTGCGGCAAGAAATAATGTTAAAAAAGCTAATATTGCAACTAAAGGTAAACCTGCCTGGAATAGAGATATTCCTTGGAGTAAAGAAACAAAGAAGAAGATTTCGATTGGAGTATTAAAAGGGCATACTAAGGAAGGCCTATTGAGATTATCAATTGCAAATAGAAAAAGAGCAAAGGATCCTAAAGATAGAAAACTTCGTTCTGATATGACTCGTAAATATTTTAAAGATAATCCAGAAGCAGGAAAAAGGCAATCTATTGCGATGAAAAAAAGATGGCAAGATCCTGGGTTTAGAAAAAATCAAGTTGAAAAAATGATTATTAAATCATCTGATTTAGATTATAGGAAAAAGCAGTCTGATAGTAAAATTAGACTTTGGCAAGATCCTGAATATCGAAAAAGAATGATTGATGCAATGAAAAAAGCTTGGAAAGATCCTGAATTGAGAAAAAGGATCTCAAAGGCAGGTAAAAAAAGATATAAAGATCCTGAATATCGAAAAAGAATGATTGTTGCACAAATAAAAAAGAGGCCGGATTTATATCCTATATATCCAGGTATGGCGGATGAAGAGATAGCGATGATATTGGGCATTTCTATGAAGGAATTTAAAGAAATAAGTGATTCAAGATTTTTAAGTGATGCAGTTAATCTTTAATAAATAAAAAAAGGAGAGCATTATGGAAAAACTTACATTGGGAAAGAGCGCGAGGTTAGTGGAAGGTTGGAGAAATAGAACAGAAGAAGCCACCAAATGGGCATTGAAGGTTTTTATGCACTTTATAATTTTAGAGGCTAAAGGCATTTGGCAAAGAGAGGATTATTATGAAGCCGCAAAAGAAAGAAACAAGTATATTAAATTGCCCTTTACTCAATTTTTAGTTCAAAGGTTTAAAATTAAGAAACGTGATTTTTTAAATGTTAAACAGTTGCTTACTTTGAAAGAAGGCAAAGAAATATTTCTGAGACATGGAGGCAATCCAGATAATATTGTTACCTATTTAAATAGTGATATAAAGCAAAGACCGAGGCTGATAAAGGAAGCGGAGAAGAGAATTATACCGCAGCCGTTACGATATGTGAAGAAAGAGCTTGAGGAAAATAATGGAATAACAAAAGACAAAACAAAAGACAAGAAGAAGGTTGGTAGGATAGAAGATGCTGAAGTTTTACAATGGAAGAAGAAATATGAGAAAGCACAAAAAAGAGTAGAGGAACTTAAAGAGCAAGTTGAATCTTTGGAAAAGGCATTGGCCCATTTTGCTTTGAAATATGGTGATTCGGGATTAGGGGCTAAGACTATAGAGACAAGGTAAATGAATCTTAGTAAGAAATATCTAAAGACAAAAAAAGAGAACCCGAGAAAACCATACTCAGAGAGCGTAAATAAAAATTTAAGGAATATCAGAAAATAATATATAATATAATAAAGGAGGATAAGATGAAAGATAAAATAAAGAGACGGAAATTCTTTAGCATATTTGGTATTCTTGGATTGTCCTTTCTGTTTCCGAAAGCATTGTTGGCAAATAAAATTGATAGAAAAAAAACAGAAGGTCCTGATTGGGATAGTTTTGAAGGATTTTGGTTGCCACCTCCGTTGAAGGATAATGAGGCTTATATCGCTGTTGTTACTAAGAAGGAAGGCAAGATAGATTATTATTGCAGAGGCGTTAATTTTCAAGGATGTCCTGAGCGAAGATGGCAAAGAATTCATAGGACGGGACAAAAACTTATGAAGTGGCTTAGGGCGAAAGATTATCATGATGGAACAGGTGGTGATTGTCAACAGGAGTGGATCATGGAGCGTTTGGGTCATCAAGAAGATGAAGAATATGGAATGAAAAAGTTTGATATTAAGAAAAGTTTGGAAACAGATAGAAATATGTCGGTGATGCATTAATAATAAAGGAGGAAAGGATATGACAGAATTCGACTATGAGAATGATCTTGCAATAGATCCGCATGCCCTGGACGAGGAATGGCTGAGACATTCGCAGATTTGTATGAATTATGTCAAGGCGGCAGCGGAGGCACAAAGAAAGCATAGCCGATTAGAGGAAAAATTAAAGGTTATAAAAGCGGAAGTTAAAAATGAATTGGAGCAGGAGAAGGCAGAATTAGATCATTTGATTAGAAAAGAGCCTGCGAAGTATGATTGTCAAACAAAGGATAAGGATGGTAATTGTAAACCTACGGAAACTTGGATATCCGGGGCAATTATTCGAAGTGAAAAATATCGGGAATTGATAGTTGAAACTAATGATAAACAAGCAGAAGTAATGGACTCTCTAATAGAAGCCGCTTATAATCTTGAGATAATTAAAGGCGCTTCTGATACTTTTGCTTGGCAGAGAAAAGCGGCGTTGGAAGGGGCTTGTGCTCTTTGGTATAATGGGTATTTTTCTATTCCTAATTTGCCTCGTGAAGCGATTGAAGGAAAACGTATTGCAGATGTGGCCAGGGACAAGGTCTCGGACAAGCAGAGGACAAATCTTAATAAGAAAAAAAGAGTAAGGCGGAAATAAGATGAAAGAAGTAATTTTATCAATAATTTTTGGGGCGCCATTGGTGATACTTTGCGTTTATGTTTTGTCAAAGGTTGCCACCAAGGCGGCTCTAACAACAATTAAAAAGGAGGAGAAGAATGAAAAGGAAATCGGCAAAGGAACGGAAGGAAGCGTTGCGCAAAAGGAGTGTGCAGGCGACAAAGGACAGAGATAAGACCGGGTTTGGCAAGTCGATGGTGATTGATGTTTCTGGATTGGAGAATGTTGAGTTGTTTAAGCCGAAGGGGGGGAAAGACAAGAATGCCATTGATATTTTGCCTTTCATCATCACGCAGGATTGGTATTCGGAGTTGAGGTCAAAGACCGGAATAGCCACAGGCTTGCAGCCAGGCTTTGAGGATTACAAATTGGAAGTGCCCGTGCATAGACGGATTGGGCTTAACAATGATTCCTTTCTTTGCTTGCAAAGGGCATTCGGCAAGCGTTGTCCGATATGCGAGGCTCTCCGGGAAGAATACGACAAGCCGGATGATGAACAATCCGAGGATGCCATCAGGGCATTATCGCCATCATGGAGATGCTATTATAATGTCTATGATTACAATGATCCTGACAAGGATATTCAGATCTGGCCTGATGCCAGTTATTTTCTGTTCGAGAAAAACTTTCTGGAAGAGGCGGTGGATGGTGAGGAGTACATTACCTTTTCCGATCTTCAGGATGGAAAGACCATAGAATTCAAGGGCAAGGAAAAGAAGTTTGGCAAACAGGAATTTGTTGAAGCACAGTCCGTTGAGTTTGAGGATAGGGCATCGCCGTATGAAGAGGCGATTCTGGACGAGACTCTTTCGCTGGACGCCTTGCTGATTATTCCAACCTATGATGAAGTCAGCCGGGTTTTTCTTGGATTGGATGAAGGGGATGCGGCTGAGGATCAAGTTTCTGATTCGGGTGAGAAAAAAGAAGAAGCGGGTGAAGGCGAAAAAGTTGAGTCGGGAACAGAAGGGGAGTGCCCTGCTGGCGGAACGTTTGGCAGGGATTGTAATGAGCTTGATGATTGCCAGGATTGTCTTGAAGAGATTTTTGATGCTTGTTCTGCATGGGAGGAAAAAGAACCTGAGCCAGAGAAAGAGAAGAAGGAGAAGGAAAAGCCGACTCGTAGAGTAAGACGTTCAGGATCAAAGGGAAAGAAGGAAGACAAAAAACGAACTCCAAGGAAAAGACGTAACTAATAATGGAAAAACTTTTAACCATAAAGGAAACATTGGTCTATCTTGAGAAGTTGGGCTATGGCTCTGTCACCGGTCAGACGATTAGGGATTGGTGCAGAGGTAGGGGTATTGGTTTGAAGTTTGGCGGTCAATGGCGCGTAAAAAAGGAAGAACTGGATAAGATGTTAAAAGAGGGGTTTTAAATGTGGGTGAGTGGTGGAATTGGTAGACGCTTAGTTATGATCGTAAGGGAGATACTGTCCACGCCGAAAGGTTCCGAGCAAGTTAAGTGGAGGTCGCCTAATGCTCCCATCCAGGTTCAAATCCTGGCTCACCCACTTTTAAATTGAGGAGGTAGTTATGGTAAAGATAATTGACATAGATAGGGGTAAAACAAAGGATACAATACCCTTAAATGAAGTTTATAGAGATCAACCAATCTTTGTAGAGCGTGATGGCAAGCTATGTGGAATGGTTGTGCACGAGGACAATGGTTGGACAATCAGAACAGGTGGTTATAAAGGAATCACTGGTCATTGTAATGCTTTAAAGGGATGCTTAATATCAGGTTTTCGTTATGATCTTGAATACTTTGTTGAAGAATCCTGATAAGGAGGTAATTATGGAAAAAGTTATTCATGACTGTGCGACAGAGATAAAATTAACTATTGATGAGGCTAAGTCAGTCTGCAAACTTGGAGAAGGTGAAAAGTGTTGTGCATTCTTAGTAATGTCAGCAGGAAGCTTTGAGTGTATTAGGATGTCATATCCTATGAACAACTCGATATTTTCAAGACTAAAGGAAGGGACTATGAATGCAAAATATGAAGGTGGAGGGGAAGGTTGTCCCTGGGAAGGACAGTTGGGTAAGTAAGAGAGTTAGCAATCTTACAGCTTACACAAAGTGGAGGGTTGGTGGGTATGCGATTGTGAGTGGCGGCAGAGTACGGTTAAAGTCCGAGGTCTGTTGCTCACCAGCCAAGTCGCTAATTTAGAGGGAGAAGAAATGGAAAGACGACGAAGAAGGTCAACAAAGTTATTGCCAGAACAGATTCGGACAGTCGCTAAAAAGCCGCCCCAAAAGGCGTCGACTGTTGAGTTTATTTCTACAGGCTCAATTATCTTGAACCTGGCGGCATCTCAGAAAGGAAGAGATGGAGGTTGGGCAAGAGGAAGAATAAATAATATTGTTGGTGATGGATCGTCCGGCAAGACCCTTTTGGCATTAGAGGCTTGTGCCTGGGCTTTTTATAATATTGAAAAAATCAAGTCAGATTTATTTTCAAAAGTGAAAAAGGTTATTATCGTTTATAATAATATTGAAGGAGTGATGGATTTTCCTATACCTGAAATGTATGGTCAGAGGTTTCATGATTCTGTTGAATGGATTCAATCAGAAACTTGTGAGGAGTTTGGTCGTGATTATCAAAGGAGGGTTAAGGCATTAAGGTCTGACGAATTTCTTTTATATGTTCTTGATTCGATTGATGCGACAATAGCGAAAGCCGCAAAGGAGAGAATTGAAAAGGCTATTAAGACAGATAAAGAAGAGGATGGAAGTTATGGAACGGAAAAGGCGAAATATTTTAGCGGTGCCTTTTTCAATCAGTTATGTTCCATAATGGAAAAGAAGAATGAAACAATGGAAAAGAAGGATGCGACTTTGATATTGATTTCTCAAGTTAGGGATAAGATCGGTGTAACTTTTGGGAAAAAGAAATATAGAACAGGTGGCAAGGCCCTGGATTTTTATACGCATCAAGTGGCCTGGCTCTATGAAAAGAAGAAATTGAAAAAGACTTTTCGTTCTCAGGAAAGAGTTTATGGAATAAGAGTAGTGGCGAAGTGGGAAAGAAACAAGACTGCTAAGCCATTTAGAGAGGAGGAGTTTACAATCTTGTTTGATTACGGACTTGATGATATAGGGACAATGCTGGATTATTTGTATGGCCCAGAGGCAAAGGAAATTGAATGGAATGATAAAAAAAACAAAAAATTGGAGTTAGTTGATTTAATAGAGAATGATTCAGGTGAATACGATAAGCTTGTTGATCTTGTGGAACAGGATTGGAATGAGATCGAGGAGAAGATCATGCCGAAAAGAAAAAGGAGATTTAATGCCTAAGAAGAAATCAATAGCTGTTTCAAGCAAAAAAGGAAAAGGTCGGATTTTGCAACAGTGGGTCGCAAAGAAAATTTCTTGGCTTATAGACTTGCCCTGGGGCTCGGATGAACAGATTGCCAGTAGGGAGATGGGATTGTCAGGAGTTGACATCCGACTTGTTGGTGAGGCTAAGGAGCTTTTTCCTTGGTCGGTGGAATGTAAGAGGCAGGAGAGCTGGTCGGTACATGGTTGGATTGAGCAAGCAAAAAAAAATCAGATGCCAGGAACGGACTGGTTGTTAGTGGCAAGAAGGAGTCATAAGGATGCGGTTGTGATATTAGATGCAGATGTTTTCTTTGATATCCTTAGATTGGTCAAGGGAAGGAGAAAGGGAAGGTAATGCCTCGGATGAATCAGGACTGGTTTGAGTCAATGTCGAATCCAAGAATGAGACATTGCATTTCCTGTGCTGACTTTGGATGTTCTATAAATGAAGATCCTTGTCGAGAATGTTTAAATACAGATCCAAGAGGAAGACCTTTATGGAGGGAAGGTAAAAAAAGGAGAGCGCGTGACAGAGGGAGTAAGGGAGTCTTGGAGACGAAGAAGGCATTGTTATTGCAATCCAGGAAGGTAGAATCTTCCTCTGTCACGACCAAGCATAAATCTAAGTACAAAAGGGGGAGAAAGGATGGCAAAGAAAAATATCAGGGGTTTGGTTTCTGAATTGGGGAGCATTATTCATGATAGATATATTGATGTAGAGAAGTTTGATAGCGGGAACAATGCCGCTGGAGCCAGAATCAGGAAGGCCATGCAGAATGTCAAAAATAAAGCCCAGGAAATCAGGGTTGCAGTCATCACGGAGAAGAACAGAAGATGAAACTGGATATAAAGAACTTTCAGTCTCATAAGCAGACTTGTCTGGAGTTTGTAGACGGAGTCAATGTCATTACCGGGATCTCAGGCTCCGGCAAGTCTGCAATAGTGAGAGCGTTGAATTGGGCGGCAAATAATAGGCCTCAAGGTTTTGGTTTCAAGGGTGATTTTTCAGAAGAAAAAGATACCACCGAAGTGATCCTTGAATTTGATCAGGATGTAAAAGTTATTCGCAAAAGAGATAATAAGTTTAATGGTTATTCAATTCCCGATGATCCTAAATTGGAAGCTGTGCGTTCTGATGTTCCGACTGAAGTTTCAACTCTTTTAAATCTTGCCGATCATAATATTCAACAACAGCATGATAATTATTTTTTGTTGCAAGATACTTCTGGCGAAGTCGCAAAGAAATTTAATAGGGTTGTTGGCCTGGATATTATTGATGTTCTTTTGAAAGGCATTAATTCCATTGTTCTATCTTCAAATAGAGAAGTTACAAGATTGGAAGCAGATATAAAGGAAAAAGGACAGGAACTTGATAAATTTGCAATTCTGGATGAGATAGAGGATATTGTCAAGGGATTAGAAGATTCTTTGATAGGAAGGGAAAAGAGAAGACAGCAACGGAGGGGATTGTTAAATCTGCTTCGAGAAATAGAGGAATTGGGTGAAGATATTGAGGAGGTTGACATATGGCTGGAGGTAGAGAAGGAAGCAGGAGATATTTTCAAGTCGGCAAAGGAGATGTCAAAAAATATCAACGAAAGAGACATGCTCAAAACGCTTCTTGAATCCATTGATAATATTGATGGGCAAATTGCGGAGTTGAATATTGAGATACAATCTGAAATGGAAGTGCAGGAACTGAGAGATAGTGTAAAACAGCATAAGCAAGACATAAAAACGATGGAGGAGTTAAAGGACTTGATTTTTGAAATTGAAGAATTGTCTCCATTGATAGAAGAGCATGAAAGCGAATTGGGCCAATTGGAAAAAGACAAACAAAGGATATTTGATGAGGCGGGCATGTGTCCATTGTGCAGGAGGCCGTTTTAAGAAAGGAGGATAATATGTCAGAAACAGTACAAGTAAAATTGACAAGAAAGGATCGTAAGGAATTGGTAAAGGCGAAATTTCAAGAGGAGAGAGTTAAAATTTCAGGGCCTGATGTCAAGCTTCGTAAGGGCATGATAATTGATATTGATGGTCAGACTTATAAAGTTGTTTCAACTAAGACGCGTGAGCGAGTTGTAATCGCTCCTTTGATGAGAAGAAAGAAATGAAATTATTTTAAAGAGAAAAAGGGGAAGTTATGATAATGGGTCAAGATGGTATGTCAATAAAAAATGAATATGAATATAAATGGTCAAAAAAGAATGAGATGATATTAGTTGGAATTCTTTCCTTTGTCGCAATATTAACAATATTATTTATTGTTCTAAAATTTATAGGAATTATTACTTTGTCATGGTTGGCCGTAATGTCGCCAATATGGATTTTGGCTATATTTATTTGGGCGATCTGTGCAGTTAGTCTTGATTCATGTTCCTATGGTGTAAAAAGATGAAATTGTTATTGACAGGCGATTGGCATTTGAGATTCAAGCGTCCTCGCATGAGGCTTGATGAGAATTATTTTGAAACTCAGTATGGCAAGATCAAGCAGCTTCTGGATTTGGCGGATAGGAATGGTTGTGGCATTATATTGCAGCCAGGGGATTTCTTTGATGGGATAGATGTGCCTTGGTTTGTTGTTAATAAATATATTGAGTTATTGGGAAGTTCATATATCCAGATTCTTTGTATTAGAGGGCAACATGATCTCAGGTATCATAGTCAGAGAATTGACAATACTCCATTAGCGGTTATGGAGGCGGCGGAGATTGTTCAAGTTTTGAAACAGAAACCTTATCGATTGACAACAAAAACAGGAATGCAGATAGGGCAGGTTTATGGTTGTAGTTGGGGCGAAGATATTCCTGAAGTGAAAGATAAAAAAGAATTGAATATTCTTGTCATTCATGAGATGATTGTTGATAAAAAAATATGGAAGAGCCAGGAAGATTTTGTATATGGTAAAAGTCTTCTTGATGAATATCCTGAATTTGATTTGTTTGTATGCGGTGATAACCATAAATCGTTTTCATTTAATGTTAAAGATAGATATCTTGTGAATTGTGGAAGTCTTATGCGAAGCGGAATTGATCAAGTTGATCATCGGCCTTGTTATTATATTTATGATACTGATGATAGAACTATAAAACAAAAGTTTTTAAGGGTAGGGTCTAAGACAAAGATATTGAATGTTGGACAGGCAAGGAAAGAAAAGGAGAGGAATGAGGAGTTGGATTTGTTTGTTTTGGGATTGGATGAACAGAAAGATTTGGGTTTAAATTTTCTTGATAATTTGAAAAGAAAAGTTAAGAGTTTGGATTTTGGGATTAGGAATGTGATAAAAGAGGCGTCGGGTAAAGGTGAAAGATTTTTAGATGTATAGGAAGATAAAATGAAGGGGATTGGTTATTATGAAAATTGAATTTAAAAAGAATATTAATAGTCAATGTGTGGATTTTGGTATAACGGTTAGTTGGAATACGGGATTCTTAATTGAGGTGAGCTTTCTTTTTTGGCATATGGATTGTATATTATGGGGGTATTAAAATGAAATTAATAACAATAATATTAGAAAAATGGATTAAGGATTGTGATAAGGAAATTGAAACTGCAAAGGAAAGAGAAAATTGGGATAGGGCGGCTTCACAGACACATTATAGAGACGGTCTTAGTCAGGCTTTGACTTTAATTGAAACAAGGAGAGGATCAAAATGACAGACTTAACCCCGGAACAAGTACTAAGAAAATTGAATAGGATTGAAGAGGAGATTGGAGAAAAGAAGTCTTTGCGAGATCAGATGATTGGCCAGAAGTCCGAGAAGATGGAAAGGTTGAAACGGACTTTCGGGATTAAGACCGCAGATGCGGCGCATAAGAAAGTGAAGGCTTTGGATCACCAAATATTGCGTCGGAACAAAACTATCGTGACTGCCTTTGAAAAACTGGAGGAAAAATATGAGTTCTGATTATTCTCATATAACAGCACAAAGCTCCGAGTTCAAGGTTGATGTTCTTGGTAAATTGGATAGGATGAAGGGCGAAAGAGATAGAGTTCTTGCTGATTTGGAAAAGGCTAAAGAACAAAGCCTTTCCTTTGAGAAAAGGCATTCTGATTCTGTTAAGGCATTGGAAGTTGTCAGAAAGATCGCTCAGGAAACTCAAAAGAAACTTGAATATCATATGAGCAATCTCGTTACTTTAGCTTTGACTACCGTGTTTGATGATCCTTATGAATTTAAAATTAAATTTGAGCAGAGAAGAAATAAGACGGAATGCGATTTGGTGTTTGTAAAGGACGGGATAGAATATGGAGATACTTTATTCACGACGGGTGGAGGGGCCAATGATGTGGCGGCCTTTGCCTTGCGCTGTTCATTTTGGAGTTTAAATAGGACAAGGCCGGTTATGGTTTTGGATGAGCCGTTCAAGTTTGTTAACGATGATCCAACTACTGATGCCAGGGTATTGCAAAAGAAATGTGCAGATATGCTCAAGATGGTTAGTGAAAAATTAGATCTTCAAATGATAGTGATTACGACATTGCCTGAGTTTCTGGGGGTGGCGGATAAGATTTTTAACGTTACGCAAAGGAAGGGAATTAGTGAGGTAACAGTAATAGATATTTAAAAGGGGGTAGTTATGGAAAAGGAATACTTATGGATAGAAAAAGTGGTGGCGGATAAGGGGGAGTTAAGCGGGCATGGAAGTGTGCGTGTTTCTTTTGTGGATGAAAAGAAAGGAGAAGGAACATCGTGGATACACCCTTCCCGCCTGATTGATCCAGAGGATTTGTCTATTGGGTTGCCGCAGAAAGGGGATGAATATTTTTATCACCAAGCAGGAATATGGCAAGTAGCTGATGTAAACCATAATAAACCAGGAGATGAGCCTTTCCTAATCCGCCGCAAGCCCAAGCCTGATAGGTGGCAGGAGTTGCTTGATCGCTGTCCGGTTCAGTTTCATGCTAAAAGAAGTGTCGTGGTTATGGCAAAATGGGTGCGGGAAGTAATTGAGTTCAAAATGGAGGACTAAATCATGCCAAAAGAAATGGTTGATCTTCAGTATGATGAGATGTCAGGGAGTATTTCCACAGGTTGGTGGCTGTCGATAGACGGGAAGGATTACTTCTTTGCTCAGAGTGTTTGTACTTTGAATGAGGACGAAAATACAATTTCTGTTCCTTTATGGATCGTTGAGAAGAATGGATTGGAGGGATATATAGTATGAAAAATGAAACAGATCATACCACGATTGAATTAACGAAAAAGAAATATAAACTTGTTACATTGCTTGCAGTGTTGAGCTTTCTTGTCGGGATAGGGATTTTAATTAGTGGTCCTGCCAATACAATTTATTGTATTTCTGAAGGGTTTAGGGACTGTTTTTCAAAGGTTTATGTTGGAACATTTTTATTCTTTGGCGGGCTTCTTACCTATATTATAAATAAAGTATTGATCTGATGGCATCATGGATGATATGTTAATAAAGATATTGATAACAGGTTTGTGGATCATCGGTATGATATTGTTTTTTAATGGATTGAATATTGCATTTGTTAAATTTAATTGTTGGAGAAAAAAGAAATGATTTCTTTATCAAAACAAAACGTATCGAAGGAAACCTATGCTGAAGTGCAAAAAGTTCTTGAGAGTGGCTGGTGGACTATGGGCAAAGTCACAGAGCGATTAGAACAGGAGTTTGCCGACTATATAGGGGTTAAACATGCCGTTGCTGTTAACAGTTGTTCTATGGCTTTGTGGCTTGCAATTCAAGTAAATAAACTTTCTCTTACTGAGCGTTTTTGTCATGTTCTAACTTCTCCCTTAACTTTTTGTTCTACCATCAATGCTATAATCTATAATGATCTTGTTCCCTTTTTAATAGACGTGGATAAGAAAACTCAGTGCATTGATTTGGATGTTGATCTGGATTCAGCTGAAAAGTATGGGGAATTTTATTTTCAGGGAATTGTTCCTGTTCATTTTGCAGGTCAAAGTTGTGATCAGGATACTTTGTCAAAGCTCAAGGAAAAATATCATATTTGGATTGTCGAGGATTGTGCCCATGCCATTGAGACAAAGTGGCGGAGCCAGCATGTCGGGACTTTCGGTGATTGTGGCTGTTATAGTTTCAATCCAACGAAAAATATTGCCGCTCCTGAGATGGGAATGGCCGTGACGAATAATGATGAAACAGCAGAGAAAATAAGGAGACTAAGAATTCATGGAATGGATGCAGATGCTTCAAAGAGGGTCGATTCTCCTGGTAGGTATAATATTGTCGATCTCGGTTATAAGGCTAATTGTACGGATTTGGAAGCAGTGATAGCCTTGCAACAACTAAGAGAGGTTGAAGATAATTGGTATAAAAGAGAGGATATATGGTTCGATTATAATCTTGTTTTTGATCGGTTTAGAAAGGAAGGAATTTTCAATGGCAATACCCCAATAATTGAAGCTATGAAGGTGGATCGAACAGTTCATGGTCTTCACCTTTATACCATTCAGCTTGGTAACAGAGACAAGTTTATAATGGAAATGAGAAAGGAAAATATTTGCTGTGGAATACATTATAAGCCAATTCATCTGCATCCTTATTATCAAGAAAGATTCGGATGGAAGAAGGGACAATTTCCAAACGCCGAGTGGATAGGAGAGCATACGGTCAGTTTGCCTTTAGGACCGGGAATGACATACGAGGATGTTGAATATATTGTTGATCGCATTCATAAGATTCTAAAGAAGGGGGATTATTTGATAAATGGATAAAATTAAACCTGTAAAAATAGATATGGAAGGGATGTTAAGAGAGCTTAAAAGAACTCTTCCTATGCAAATTGAGGCTCAAGCGATACTTGCGATGATTACAAGAGCAAAGTATGAAGCTTTTCTTCAGGTAGGATTTACAGAAAGTCAAGCAATTGAATTATGTAAAGGAGGATGAGTAATGAAAGTGACTTTGAGACCTTTAGATGAAAGCGACTTGGAACAGATGTTCAAGTGGAGAAACGATCCTGAGATAAGGGCAAGAACAAGACAATGGCGGCCTTTGTTTTGGAGGGAGCATGTCAAGTGGTTTGAGAATCTGGATATGGACAGGAATTTGATGTTGGCAATAGTTCAGAAAAATCAGGCAGGAAGGATACCAGAAAAGGTTTTTGTTGGTGTTTGTGGACTTGCCCATATTGATTGGGTAAATCGTCATGCAGAGGTTAGCATATATATTGGAGATAAACAAAATCAAAGTAAAGGAGTTGGCCAGGAAACGATTAGGAAATTAAAAGAAATAGCCTTTGACTCGATGGATTTGAACTGTATCTGGGCGGAGGTATATGGGTTTAATAAAGTAGGTATAGAGTTTTTTAAGAAGTGCAATTTTCATTTTGATGGTTTGTTGAGACAGAGAGTGTATAGAAAAGGAAAATTTTGGGATAGTTGTTACTATTCTTATATCAAAAAGGATTGGGTTGATGAAAAATGAACATAACATTTATCGAAGATTTTGACAATAATGCCTTGAAAGGAATTGAGGGGCAGATCATAGCCCTGACCCCTATGGCTATGTACGAGCTTGATAGGCGAGGCTATACATATAAGATTCCTGAGGATTACTTTGTATGGCAGGAGACTTTGATCTATACTGAGAAGTTCAGAGGATGGTTGAATAAATTGGAATTGTTTTTGATAGAGCGGTATCCAGAGATTAAAGCCTTTGATATTCCAATGACGGTTCATTGTGTTTCCATGTTGAAAAATGTTATTGATGCTTTTGTTAGGAAAGGAATGCAATTCAAGAAAATAATCGAGCAGGAGAAGCCTGATAAATGCTATTATATGATTCGATTTGATAAGCAGGATGTGATGGATGATGAATTGTATTTTAAGGGCATGTCTATTTTTTCAAGGTTTTTTGGAAAAGGATTCGTTGCTGAATTTGATCGACAATGGCTTTTTGCCAAAATGAATGTTTCTAAAGAGGTTACTGATTGGCGGGACAATAAAGGAATACGAGGAACATATGATTGGTTTAGATATTTACAGTTTTTACCTTCATGGAAAAGAAATGAAAGGTTTTTGTTTGCAAGTCCTATGTCGGGATTGAGAACTTTTAATCGGCTTGGAAAAATAACGGGTTTAGTTAAGGAAAAAGAATACAATATTAAACTTGATGATTTTTTGTTGGATATTATGGATTTGGTTAATAAGATCGATGATCTTGGCGGATTTGATAAGAGTGTTTCTTTTGTTCTGTTGAGGGATAGAATTTATTATTTTGTTGAAAAAATTGTTTTGAAGATTCTTTGTCTGAAAGATTTTTATATTCGTTATTTGAAGGAAAATAAATTTGATGCCGTTATTTTTACAAGGAGAAACAAACTTTATCAGTATGGCTTGTTGTTGGCGGCAAGACAGCTTTACATCCCGACTATTTATGTCAAGCATGGTTGGGAGGCTTATGATAACTGGGCGAATGATTGGAATAGATTGAGGCTTTATGATTATTTTGTAACTCATACAAAAGAAGATAAGGAGTTTTTTAGCAATAGGGTTGAAGAGAATTGTTGGAATTGTAAGGTGATATGAAAAAGGAGAATTGATAATGGCAGATGAAGAAAACAAGGTTTCATTATTTGTATTGGATAACCAAACTCCAGCACATCAGATATGTCAGACTTTGTTTGTTGAATTGATGGATCTGTATGCAAAGCAGGAGTTTTGGCTTGCTACAATAAAAATAGAAAAATTAAAGAGGGCGTTTCTTAATTTATCTCTTGAATTGCAACATAAAAATATCATTCCGAGAGAAAAAAATACGGGTAAAAGAATAATGGCGGAATATAAGACTTTGTATTCCTATCCCCCCGAAGACAGAGACCCTAATGTTTGGAATCATATTTTGTTTGATGTTGATCATGATCTTGCCAAGGGAATAATACGAAATATGCATGGTGTTGGCGTAAAAAGAACCACATATATTGATGGACGGAGTAATTGTCTTGAATTTAATGGTCAGGGATATGTTGAAGTTTTGAATTGTGATGAAATCAATTTGGATAAATGGGAAATTCATATAGAGTTTTCTATAACAAATAATAAGAAAAGCTGTTTTATTTTTGACAAGAGAAACGATTTGGGCCATAGGAATTATTGTTTCGGATATATTACCCCAGATTGGTTTCAATATCATTTAACAAATATTTCTCTTGGATATTATTTTTTTGTTGAGGTTGGTAAGGATGTGGAAAACGGATTTGGCCCTGTTGACGGAATATGTATTCCTATTGATTGTCCGCAACCGGATATTTCTTATGCTATGAATATGGGTTATGACGGAAAGGAGCTTTTCGTAGATTTTATGAAAGGGAGGTTTAGAAAAGAGCGAATATCATTAGGAGAGATAAAAGGAGATGGCCCATTGCATATCGGTACGGTTGGTGCCCCATTTCATCTTGCTTATCCCGATGATGGAATATGGCCTTTCGAGGGCAAGATAAAGTCTATAAAAATTTATAGTTTGGAGGATTAAAATGAAATATTGTAAAAGATGCGTTCAGCCGGATACAAGGCCAGGAATAATATTCAATACAGATCAGGTTTGTATGGCGTGCGTTATTGCGGAGCAGAGACAAAGTTGGGTTGATTGGTCTCGAAGAAGGAGCGAACTATTAAGTATTGTTGAATGGACAAAGAGAGTTTCAACTACTTATGATTGCGTTGTTGGCGTCAGCGGTGGAAAGGATACGACTTTTCAGGCTTTGTACGCCAGGGATATTTTAGGGCTGAATTGCTTGCTTGTAAATTGTGCTCCTGACAATATTTCCGATGTAGGCAGATATAATTTAGAGAATCTTGTTCGACATGGGTTTGATATGATATCAATGAGGCCAAATTCGAGAGTAGAAAGGCATCTTAGCAAAAGAGCGTTTTTTGAATATGGCAATTTTGTCAAGCCGCTTGAGTATTCATTGTATGCCAGCGCGTTTAGGATTGCTTCAAAATTTGGTATACCTTTGGTTATTGAGGGCGAAAATCCTGGTGAGACTCTTGGTGTTGATGGGTTTGCGATAATAGGAGATGCAATGCAATGGAGAAATGCCAATACGGTTAAGGATGATGTAAGTATTTGGCTTGATGATGTGGTGGCGGAAAAAGATTTGTTTATGTATGAATTTCCTTGGCCTGGCGAGCTTGATGATATGAAGGCAATATTTCTTGGTTATTATGTTGAAGAATGGTCAAATGCAAATAATACAGCGTTTGCTATTAGGCATGGATTAAAAGGCAGATCAAATGCAGATCCATTGCGGGAAGGAAGAACAAATAGATATTTTTCTCTTGATTCTGATCTAAAAATAATTAATCAAAATATTTTGAAATATTTTAAGTTTGGCTATGGCGCTGTGACGGATGAGGTTTGTTATGATATTCGGCAGGGTTTGTTGACAAGAGATCAAGGAATAAGGCTTGTCCAGATGTATGATGGAAAATGTAGCGACAAGTATGTGAATCAATTTTGTGAATATATTGAAATTACATTGACTGAGTTTTGGGATGTCGTGAATAGTTATGTTGATAAAGCCTTGTTTTGTTATGATATACAGAAAGGAAGATGGTCTCCAAATTTTACTGTTGGACGGGATTTTGATTCGGGCGTAAATGGAATTGAGGATAAAAATTTTTGTTTTCCTGAAAAATAATATATAATAAGTATATAGAGGAATAAAATGAAAAAACAAGAAATTAATAAAATTACAAAACTGTTGAAGCAAATAAAAGTATCTAAAAATATTATTGCTAAAGAACGGGATAAGGCGCGCGTCATTTTTTATGAATTAGAGGCAGAAATACAGTCCTGGGATGATGGTGTTGGGGAGATTGCAGAAGGAATTATTTTAATTGAAAACGGATTGGAGGATCTAAGTCATGATCTTTGATAAAGAGGTTTGTAGGATATTGGGGATTATATTTTAGAATGAAAACAATTATATATATACCAATGATTTATCGTGGCGATAAGGGCTTGTGCCCGCCCACAACACCAAGCTGTTGGTATTATAGGTGGCAGAAAAAGCTATGGCATTTCTTTGATTCAATTCCATATAATATTATTTGGAAGGCAGGACCAAGAACAAGCAATCTTGAAGATCCGATAAAATATTTGAAACAAAATATAATGTCTGAGAATATTAAATATAGCACAAAGAAGTTGAGCCGGGAATTGAAAAAGGCCGACTATGTTATTGTTGATTTTCCATCCACGCCTATGAGCGAGGCGCAAAGGATAGGCAAGAAAGTTTTTTGTGTTACTCCGTCATGGGATTTTGATTTTGTCAGGGAAGAGCATAGAAAGGATATGGTTTTTGTGAATAATGAACAGGAAGCAGTTGAGGAAATAATGAAGTTTATATCGGAGAATTGAAAATGGAATTAAAAGATAAAATAAGAGAAATTGTAATAGTGGCTCATAATTATCGCGGTGAATCAGATTGTGTTGTTGGCGTTTGCAGACAGAATTATGAAAGTTATTGAAGCTGAGAAAGGCAAGGAGAATAATGCAGAATAAAACAGTATTGATAACAGGAGGGACAGGATCATTTGGTAAGGCTATGGCCGAAAGACTTTTTATAAAAGCAGAGGCTAAGAAGGTCATAATTTATTCCAGAGATGAATTTAAACAGTTTCAGATGCAAGGATATTATAATGAGGATTTTCCAAAAGTTCTTAGATTTTTTATTGGTGATGTTAGAGACAAGGAAAGATTGAACAGGGCGATGAAGGGAGCTGATTATGTTTTTCATGCGGCGGCCTTGAAACAGGTTCCGGCTTGTGAGTACAATCCTTTTGAGGCTGTCAAGACAAATATTCTTGGTGCTCAGAACGTGATTGAATGTGCTTTGAGTAATAAGGTAAGGAAAGTTGTTGCGTTGAGTACGGACAAGGCGGTCAGTTCGATCAATCTTTATGGGGCGACTAAACTTGTTGCCGAGAAATTATTTATCAATGCCAATACTTTTGGCGAAAAGAAAACGGTATTTAGTGTTGTTAGATATGGAAATGTTTTAGGAAGCAGAGGTTCTGTGGTTGAAATCTTTAGGGAGCAGGCCAAGCAAGGGATTATTTATGTGACAGATAAGCAGATGACTCGTTTCTGGTGGCTTATGGAAGATGCAATAGATTTTGTTTTGTCTTCCTTACAATATATGCAAGGTGGTGAGATATTTGTCCCTAAACTTAGATCGTCTTATGTTGTTGATCTGGCAAGCGCTATTTGCAAGGAATGTCGGATAAGATCAATGGGGATAAGGCCAGGCGAGAAAATTCATGAAACCTTGATATCTTCTGATGAGGCAGGGAGAACCTATGATCTTGGTTGGTGTTTTTGTATAGAGCCGGATAATGAATATTTTGATTTTGGAACGATGCCTATGGCTATGCCTGTGGGTTTGAATTTTGAATATAATTCTAAATTAGTTCATGCAGATGATGATGAAGAAATAAAAGAATGGGTACAGGAAATATTAACAAAGGTGTAATATGTCTCGGATTAGAATTAGAAAGAGAATGATAAAAATAGAAACTGGTCGTATATGCCAGGTTTGCGGCGAGCCGGTATATAAGAAATATTTAAAAAGATTTCGCGATGGAGAAGAATTGGATATTGTTTGTATTTGGGAACAATATTTTACTTGCTCAGAAAGTTGTCGGGCAAGAAGAGGGCGTTTTCAATTTACAGAGGCAAATGGGGTTAAGACATTATGAAAGATGACACTGTAATTATTATTCCTGCAAGGGGCGGGTCAAAGCGCCTTTCTTACAAGAACCTATTGCTTGTTGATGGCAGGAGCTTGGTGATGAGGGCTGTTGATAGGGCTGCTGATTCTCAACTTGGTAGAGTTATTGTATCGACTGAGGATAAGAAAATACAGGAACATCTAAAAACTTTTCAAAGGAATCCGTGGCATTTTTACATTCATTCAAGGGAAGAATCCCTTGCTCAAGATGATGCAAGGGCTTGGGAAGTATGCCTGAATGTATTGTTG
>Ga0222658_1000584_pt1 | contig 19235 bp, 29 predicted proteins | sample AntAcemetagen476_FD_179830 | JGI IMG/M metagenome (GOLD analysis project Ga0222658, IMG submission 179830) | Saline water microbial communities from Ace Lake, Antarctica - #476 | ecosystem: Environmental > Aquatic > Non-marine Saline and Alkaline > Saline | place: Antarctica: Ace Lake... | reverse complement strand
CTTAAAGGGAAAGGGAGGTAAGATATGAGTAAATGTCCTTGTTGTGGTTACTATGCTTTTAATGGTGTAGAGTGTTTTGATTGTGGTTATAGAAGTTAAAGAAAGTAGGAAAATAATGCCAGATAAAAAATACCAAATAATATATGCTGACCCACCCTGGAACAGTAACTCTCAATTTAGGAGGGACAAGAAGAAAGGGAATGAACAGCATTATCCACTAATGACTCTTGATGATATAAAGAATATGCCTGTTAAAAATATATCAGACGATAATTGTGTTTTGTTTATATGGGTAGTAGATACACAGCTATTTGACGCTAAAGAAGTTATAGACTCTTGGGGTTTTAAATATAAAACAGTAGCATTTACTTGGAATAAATTAACAACAACAGGCAAAGACCATTTTGGAGTTGGTATGTGGACAAGGAAAAATCCTGAAATGTGTTTGTTAGCTACAAAGGGTTCACCCAAAAGAGTTAGTGCTAGTGTTAGGCAAATGCAACACCACCTTAAAAGAGAACACAGCAGAAAGCCAGACGAAATAAGGGACTCTATAGTTGAGTTATGTGGTGATGTTTCTAGGATAGAGTTATTTTCAAGACAACAGCACGATGGCTGGGATATCTGGGGAAATGAAGTTGAGAGTGATATAGAACTAAAGGAGAAATAATGCCAGATAAATTCACAAGGGAAGCAGAGAAGTTGTTGCCGAAGAAATTATATGACCCCAGAAAAACGTGCCAACCAGACTATCCAGATGAATATAAACAAGGGAAAGTAAGAGGCTTCAACCAAGCCATAGACATCTGCACACCCTTAGTAGCCGATTTATTAAAGCAGATAGATGGGTTAAAAAATAGAGGAGAAAAATGATAACTTTATGTATTGTTTGGTTTTGTATAGGTTTAATTGTAGGAATGATTTATCAAAAAATAATGAAGCCAATAAAATGAAATAGAGGAGAAGGAGCAAAATGAATAAAGATGAGATAAAATTAAAACCCTGTCCGTTTTGTGGCACACTACCAGAAACTTGGTGGAGCATTACACAACCCCACAAAGAAGGATTTAATATAACATGCCCACAATGTAAAATTCCTACAGTAAATCAAATATTTAAGAAGGAGTCTATAGAGATTTGGAATGATAGACCATATATCTCCCAAAACGATATCCCTAAAGAGAGGGTGTTGACGAGGGATGAGATAGCAGATATTATATTTAGAGATGACACGATGCTCGATGACCCAAGTTATAATATTCCAAGAAGAACAATTGAAGCCTGTAAAAAGCTTGCAGATGCCCTCATCAAAGCAGGAAGCATTAAGGTGGGGGTTGAGGAAATAAAAGACACAATAGTTAATAATAAAATTACACCTGAGTTAGTAGAAAAGCATTTTCCAAAGGGTCAATGTAATGAAAGGGGCAACGCTATTGTATTACACGCAGAGATGTTAATTGAACTTGCTCGGGTTACAGCCGATTATTTAAAAGAAAAGGAGTAGAGGGATGAATAAACAATTATTTATTTGTGATAAGTGTAAGGCGGAGTCAGAAGATACAAAATTTTTAGCTACAATAGCAGTAGGTATAAAATATTTTGGCACTTGTGATTATAATTTTAAAGCATATCGTGGGGCTGATTTATGTCCTAAATGTTGTGAACATTATGGATTGATAAGAAAAGTAATAAAAGATGAAAAAATAAAGAATGAACCAACTGATATTAAAGAAAAGGCTATGGATTTAATAGTAGATATTTTAAATGAACTTGGAGTTCCACATTCACAATATTAAAAAAGAGAGGAGAAATAATGCCAGATAAATTCACAAGGGAAGGAAGTAGGGCGGGGATAGTGAAGCATATAGTTAGTTTTTCTGGTGGTAAGGATTCAACAGCTATGCTTTTAATGATGTTAGAAAAGGGAATGCAAGTTGATGATATTGTATTTTGTGATACTGGTATGGAGTTTCCTGCTATGTATGAACATATAAAGCAAGTTGAGGATTATACCAAGAGGAACATAACCACATTAAAGGCAAACCATAGCTTCAAATATTATCTTGGACACCACAAGAAAAAGAATGGTGGCATTGGGTATGGCTTTCCTGACTTTAGGAATAGGTGGTGTACCACACTTTTAAAAAGAGATTTATTTAAAAAACATTATAAAAACATTATAGACTATCAGGGAATTGCTATTGATGAAAAACATAGAAGTCTAAAAAATCAGAAAGGAAGGACTATAAAATACCCACTTATTGAATGGAACGTTACAGAAGCCCAAGCACTTCAATATTGTTATGATAAAGGTTTTACTTGGAATGGTTTGTATAAGAAGTTCAATAGAGTATCTTGTTGGTGCTGCCCTCTATCACGAATAGGAGAATTGAGAATTTTGCATAATGAATTTCCTGAACTATGGATAGAACTTAAAGAATTAGATAAATTAAGCTATAGACAATTTAGAAGTGATTACAGCGTTAATGAATTAGAAGATAAATTTTTAAAGGAGAAATAATGCCAGATAAATACACAAAGGAAGCAGGGAAGATATTAGATTTTAATAAGTTACGTTTTAATAATAAACACCATTTAGGTTTAGGTGATATAAGAATAACGATAGGGCAACAAGAAGAAATAGAAAAAGTCGTAGCCGATTTATTAAGGCAGATAGATGAGTTTAAAGCAGGAAGCATAGAGAAGGTGGGGGTTGAGGATAAAAGAACTTTAATAAAAATAAGAACATCAGACAACGCACATAGCTTTATAAATTGGTCATATGATTGGAGAGAAATACCTAAACTATGTAAAAAGGCAAAAGAAGAATTGTATAATCAGCTTTTAATTTTAGCCGATAAAGTCAAGAAGGAAAAGAAAGAAAAGGAGTAGAGGAATGAGTGATAAAGATACAGCAATGCAAGTGAGATGTATATATTGCCATAAAGAACAATATGCTCCGGCAGTTTATGAAATTTCACAAGGCAAGCACCCTTGTGTTTGGTGTGGGGCTACACCTCCAAAGATGACAGTAGCAGAATATGGAGATAAATATAATTGTGGAGAGGAGTAAGTATGTTAATACTTAAAATAATAGCTACATTATGTGAAATGTTTTTACTAATAGTGATTTATAAAACTATGTATGACTGCAATTGGATAGGTTGGAAGGATATTTTAATTTATGGTTTTATATTTTTAACTATACTTATATCTATTTGGATATAATAGAGAGAGACGAAAAATGAGAAAATTAAAAAGAATAATTGAAGAACATTATTTTAAAAACGACCAAATGCTTTCAGTTGTTAATTGCTATATGTCCTTACATGACCTTGCTTCTATATATTTAAGTGATAAAGACGAAGGGATGGGAAAGTATTTATTTTCAATATATAATTTACAATCAAGTTTTGGTGTTGATTTAATGCCTTCTCACTTTAAAGAAACTAGAGAAATACCCATGAATGAAGTAGTGGAATATTCTAACCAACCTTTATATATGAATCAATTATTTACTTTAAAGAAATTTGAAAAGATAACTGAAGAAGATATACTAAATTGCACTAAATATTTTGTAAATGAAGTATTAGATATATTTTTGATATTTAATATAAAATTTATAAATGAAATAGAAGAAAAAATATAATGAAAGAAAAAGAATTAGCAAATCAAAATCAAATAATAAAAATAAGAACTGGCTCTCATTTATATGGAACTCATACTAAAAATTCAGATGAAGATTTTATGGGAATATTCATACCTACTAAAGATTATGTATTAGGAATAAACAAATGTGAACAAGTAATATTGTCAACTAAAACGCCACAGACAGTAAAGAATTTAAAGGGAGATATAGACTATACTATTTATTCTTTAATTAAGTTTATACATTTAGCTATACAGAATAATCCTAATATAGTAGAACTGTTTTTTGTTAATGATAAGTGTTTATTAGAATGTGATAAATTTGGACAAGAATTATTAGATAATTATCATTTGTTTATATCTAAAAAATCATATCATACATTTAAAGGTTATGCTTATGCACAAAGAAAGAAATTGGAAATAAAGAAAGAGAATATGACAGGTAGAAAAGAATTAGCTTTAAAGTTTGGATACGATACTAAATTTGCTTCACATCTAATAAGATTGCTTTTGGAAGGATTAGATATGCTAGTTGAAGGTAAACTACAATTTCCTTTACCACAGAATAATTTGGTTAGAGATATAAAAATAGGAAAATATAGTTTAGATTGGGTATTAAATAAAACCAATGAACTTGAAAAACTAATAGATATGGCTTATGTTAAATCAGACCTTCAAAAAACAGCTAACACTAAAGAGATAAATAAACTACAAATAAGGTTATTGGAGGAATATTGGAATGTTAAATAAAGTAAAAGAAATAAGACAATTAAAAGGTAAATTAAAAATAGTTGATATTGCTCAAAAATATGGGGTATGTTTTCAAAATATTAGCAATATTATAAATCATAAAATATGGGTAGATGTTAAATGACAAAATTACAATATATATATAATAAAGTTAAAAAAATCATATATCCTGTTTATGCTGTAGGGGGTTGCGTTAGAGATGAATTAATAGGAGTAGAACCAAAAGATTATGATTTTGCTTGTCCCTTTTCTCCTGACGAGATTGAAAAGGCAATCAAAAACGAGGGTAGGAGGGCATATTTAATTGGCAAAAAATTTGGTACTTTGGGTGTTAAAATTGAAGGGAATTATATAGAATTAACAGCATTTAGAACTGAAGAATATAAAAGGAATTGTAGAAAACCAAATGTAGAATTTGTAAAAGACCTACATTCTGATTTAAGTAGAAGGGACTTTACTATTAATGCAATAGCCAAAATAGGAAATAAATATATAGACCCCTTTAATGGAAGAGAAGATTTGGAAACAAGAACATTAAAATGTGTAGGTAATACAAAATTAAGATTCAAGGAAGACCCATTGAGAATGTTAAGAGCCGCTAGATTTATTTCTCAATTAAAACTAATAAATGTAGATGAAGCAATATGGAAAAAAACATTAGAACTTAATTATAGAATATTAACAGTAAGTAAAGAAAGATGGATGATAGAGCTAGATAAGTTATTGTTGTCAGATAATATTAATTTAGGATTAGATTTTTTAATGATAACCAGATTATTTAACTTTATGATTCCTGAACTAGCATTACAATTAGATTATAATCAAAATAGTAAATACCATGACTATGATTTATGGACACATACAAAACAGGTTGTTTATTCTACTCCTAAAGACTTAAATTTAAGGTGGTCTGCTTTATTACATGATATAGCAAAGCCGTTTGTAAGAACAAATAAGGTTGATAGGAGTAACTATATACACCATGCTAGACTAGGTTCAGAGATAGTAGAGAAAATAGCAAATTATTTAAAATGGAGTAATGATAGGAGAAAAGTAGTAAAAGATTTAGTATTAAATCATTTAAATGAAGATAGTATACTTAAACCATATGATGATAAGTTTAAAAAGAAAACAAAATAATGATTGACAAACTATTTATATTATGATATAATGGTTTGTAAGTTAAATGATATTTATAAATAAATTGAACTGTAGTGGCGGAACTAGACGCACAAGACGGTAACCAAACCTCGAATTAGTCTTATGAGCTGAAGTTCTCGGGATATAATACTCATTTGAAGCTAATTATGCAGGTATCGAATCCTGCTTACAGTTCATCTAATTAAAGGAGAATAATATTGAAAGATTTTAATAATATTTTCAGACCAATAAAATGGAATGAAATTAAAGGTCAAGAACATGTTGTGAAGATATTGAAATCACAAGCAATAAATAAAAAAGGATTAGCTAATTCATATTTGTTTTCAGGTAAAAGTGGCATAGGTAAAACTACTTTAGCTAGATTGTTTTTTATGAGTTTAAATTGTCAAGATTTATCAAAAGAAGGGAATCCATGTCTAAAATGTCCTTCATGTCTAAATTTCAAATTTGATTTACTTGAAATAAATGCTTCTGATAATAGAGGTATAGATGATATTAGGACATTAAGTAAAGAAATATACTATAAATCTCCAATATCTAAATATAAAGGTATCTTACTTGATGAATGTTTTTTAGGTTCTACTCCTGTTCTTCTTGAAGATATGACATATGAAAAAATTGGAAATATAGTAAAACATAAAAAAGAAAAAAAAGTTCTTTCTTATAATTTAAAAACAAATAAAATTGAATCCAAAAAAATTATAGGTTATTTTAGAAAAAAAGTAAATTTACAAAAAACAATTACTATTAAAACCCAACATGGTAACAAATTTACATGTACAGATAATCATAAAATACTTACAGATAAGGGATATAAAAGAGCGGACAAACTACAAAAGAAATCTATAATATATGAAATTAGGAATAAAATTCCTTCAAATATTAAACAGGTTTTATTAGGAACAATACTTGGAGATGGCTATTTAGGAAAAATGAAAAATACAGTAAGATTAAAAATGAATCATTCTTATAAACAATTAAAATATATTACATATAAAAGGGACATAATATCTAAAGTAATAGACTGTAGTAAATTATCAACCACAGACAGAATAAATAAAGATACTTTTGGAGATAAATTTACAGGTTACAATACAAAAAGCTCATGGTTTTTAACAGATATTTATCCTCTTATTTATAAAAATAAGAAAAAATATATTAATAAAAAAATATTTAATCAATTTACTTATATTAGTTTAGCTTTTTTATATATGGACGATGGAAGTATGTCTAAATCAGGAAATGCACATTTACATATTTGTGGTTTTTCTAATGAAGAAGTAAAAATGTTTTCTATGTTTCTTAACAAAAAATTTAAATTAAAAAATACAGCCTATATTACAGGTAAATATCCTTCTATTAGATTTTCAAAAGAAAGTAGTTTAAAATTATTTAAAAATATAAGTCCCTATGTTATTCCCTCCATGAGATATAAATTAGCAGGGGATTTGTTGCCTTTTGATAATGACTTTTTTAATAATTGTACTAAATCTTATGAAATAAAACCAGCCAAAATTAAAAATATTGATTACAAAAAACATAAATGGACTGTAGAAGTATTTGATATTGAGGTTGAAGATAATCATAATTTTCTAGTTGGAAATAATTATAGTTTAGGGTTAAGCAATATTGTCTCTAATTGCCATATGTTATCCAAGCCGGCTTGGAATTGTTTACTTAAACCACTAGAAGATGCATCTAATGATTTTATTTGGATTTTATGCACAACTGAATTAAACAAAGTATTAAAAACAATACAAACAAGATGTCAGACATATAAGCTTAATCCTATTAGATGGAAAGATATATTTGATAGAATAGAAGAACTAACAAAAGAATTAAAAATGGATGTAGATGAAAAAACGATATGGACAATAGCAAGGAATTCTGATACAAATTTAAGACAAGCGATACATCTGTTAGAACAATATAGTAATTCAGGAGATATAAGAGAATTTCTTTCTGATGAAGTAAATGTTGATTTCTTAGATGGAGTTGCAAGAGAAGATTTGACATTAATATGGAAATCATTTCTTGGTTGGAAACAAAATTATCCTGATATTAATACTTTTATTAATTTTTTAAAGTATGACCTTATGACTTGTCTAAAAATAAAAATGAATATGCCACTAACAAATGTAGCTCCTTATAGGGTAAAAACATACGAAAAAATAGCAGGAGATATACCTGAAGATATTTTAATCAAATATTTTGAAGAAATAATCAATATTGAGGAAAGAGTTGGGGGTGTATATGACTATAACTCTTTATTTTTCAATATGTTATGTAAAATAAGAAAAGAAAAAAAGTAATTGCCATTGGTGATTTTTATTCTATATTAATAGTATAAACGGGAGGTAATATGAATAAATTTTTTGATTTAATAAAAGACCAGTTCACATATGGAGGTAAGAAATACAGATATAATAAAACTAAAGAAACTACAGATATTTTATTTGACGAATTCGGTGCTTCTTGGTTATATGGAACAATGTCTAAATATTGTTTTAGGTATCAAAATCTAAAAAGAGAAAGAGATTTATTAAAGATAGCTTGTTATTGTTATATATTATGGTTAAAACGAGGGTTTTATTTTTCAACTGAAGGACTAGAAACAGCACAAAATACAACCGTTGATATGAAAGATGTTAATTTTGAGATGTTTAGAAAGGCATATGCTAGTTTTAGGAATAGTCGTGTTATTTATTCTTCAATAGAAGATGTATATTCCATATTAGCAACTTTATCAGATATTAATTTTAATAAATTAAAAGAATATCATATTTTCCATATGTTATTGATAACAGAACATATATGGGAAGTAGAATATGAATCGGGGGAAGAACACGATACGGATACACACAATGAGTAAATTACAACTAGCAAATATAGAAGACCTTAAAGAAATAATGTTATGTTTTAGGAAGTACAAAGATATATTTCCACATATAAGACAAGATAAAATTAAAGATAAGATATTAAAAAGTAATGCAGTATATGATGAAGGTGTTTTTATTGCTTTTACTAAATATAAAAAGAAAACAAGATTGGGAGATATTACAACTATGAGAGGAGACTATATCTTACATCAAATTTTTAATATAACTAAAGGTAATGGTAAGAGCAATAAAATATTAAATAAGTTTTTCAAGTATATACAACCCACTAATAATTTATGGTTGACTGTTAGAGCAAGCAATATTATTGCTAATAATTTTTATAAGAAAATGGGATTTACTAAAGTAAGCGATATATATTGGAAAAATAAAACTATCAAAGGTAATGTGTATAATAAAAAATTAATGAATTTAACAGGAGGACTATTTAATTAATAGTAAGAAAATATGAACAAAGAAAAAGAGCAACTTTGGTGTTATGACTGCCATGAGGAAATTTTAGATAATGAACCCTATGTAATATTTCAAGGAAAAATATATCATGAAAATCCATGTTGGACTGGTATTAAAAATACACAAATAATTGACGAGGAGTTATAATGGGTAAAAATGATGAAAGTTTAGTAAAGTCAAGAGAAATTAGAAGTCAGATATTATCTAAATACGGAGAAATACCTAAAAGTATTTATAAACCAGACTATTCTTGGGGTAAACACGTTATAGAACTTGAAGCTAAAAAACAACATAATATTGCAATACAGAAACATAAGAAATTAAGCTATGGTCATAAGGTAGAAATAGAATTACAAGACGGAACTAAAAAAGAAGTTGAAAAGAAATCACAGCAACAATGGAAAGCTTACAATGCTTCATCTAAAAGTATTAGAGGTAAAGATGGTGGGTTATCTACTTTTCCTCCTGCACTAGCCAGAAGAATAGTATTGTTTTATTCTGAAAAAGGAGATACAGTTTTAGACCCAATGTGTGTATCTGGAGATACAATAATTTCAACTCCAAATGGTGACTTCCCGATTAAAAATTTAGTCGGACAAGAACCATATGTATATTGTAGTGATGGAGTGCAATTAAGGTTACGTAAAGCAAATCAAATACGCAAAACAAGAATAAATGCAACTGTATTGGAAGTAAAGTTAGATAACGACAATAGTATATTTGTAACTCCAGACCATAAATTTATGCTTAGAAACGGCAAATATATAGAAGCTAAATTATTGAAATCAGGAGATAGTTTAATGCCCTTCTATAGAAAAATACATAAGCAATCTGGTAGATGGATAATAGGATTAAATAATGGTAAATATATGAGACAGAGTATTTTTATAATGCAAGAAATATTAGGTCGGAAATTAAAAACCAAAGAATTTATTGAATGTGTGCATCATAAAGATGAAGATATTACTAACGATAGTGTAGAAAATTTAAAAGTAAAGGATTTTGGAAAACATTCTAAAATGCATCATGAAGGTAAAATAATGTATATTCCTTCAGATGAACAGAAAAAACATTTATCTAAAATATTTACAGGATTAGAAAATCCTTTTTTTGGTAAAAAACATTCAACAGTAACAAAAAAACAGATAGGAATTGCAAGTAAAGGAAGAAATGTTGGGGGAAAACATAGTTTTGAAACAAAGAAAAAGATGAGTGAATCCTGGAAGAAACGTAAAAATAAAACATATGTAAATCAAATACAACATTTAATATCTGAAGGAAATCTTTCATATGAAAAAATAGCATTAAAAATGGGTGTTCATAAAAATACTGTTATTAATATCTCTACAAAAAGATTTAATTATAATCATACTGTTAAATCAGTAGAAGAATATCCAACTAAAATAGATACATACAATATGAATGTAGAAGAATTCCATAATTTTGTTGCTAATGGAGTTATTGTTAAAAATTGTGGACACAATTCTCGTATGCAAGTAACATATGAATTAGAGAGAGATTATATTGGGTATGATGTTAGTAAAGAGTTTATGAAATTTAATAATACTGTTAAAGATGAAATAATGGGCAAAGGAAATCAGAAATTAATATTTACACCTTCAAATACAATTACTCTTAAAGAACAATCATCTGAAAAATTAGATGAAGAAGACAATTCAATGGACATGTGTTATACATGTTATTCAGATGATACAGAAGTATTAACAGACGGGGGATTTAAGTTATTTAAAAATTTAAAAATGATTGATAAAATTGCAACTTTAGATGAAGGAGATAATTTAATTTATGTTAAATTAATTGAAATACAGAAAAATAAATATAAAGGAATAATGTATGAAGTAATAAACAAAAAAGGATTTAATTTATTAGTAACTCCCAATCATAATATGTATATTCGCAAACGTCATAAAAAAGATTATGAGCTATTAAATGTTACTAAATGTAAAAAGCAAGATAAAATTAAGATGTCTGCTAATTGGATTGGAGTAAATAAAGATTTTTTTATATTGCCGAGTATTATTACTGAAAAAAACCACATAAGAAAAGACAACCATATACTTATGGAAGACTGGATGACATTTTTAGGTTGGTATATATCTGAGGGATGGTGTTATTATAATAGAAAACAAGGGAAATTAAAAAAAGGAAGCAATTACTCTGTTAGTATTTGCCAAAGAGATATAAAGGTCTTAGAAAATATTAAAAAGACAATGAGCAAATATGGATTTAAAGGAACAATCAAAAAAGATACTCTTTCGTTTAATAGTAAACAGTTATATTTATATTTAAACCCACTTGGGAAGTCATATGAAAAATATATCCCCAAAGAATTTTTATCTTTAGATAGAAAATATTTAATTTGTTTATTTAATTCTTTAATGTTAGGAGATGGAAATGGCAAAGGAGCCAATAATACTTATTTTACTTCATCTGCTCAACTAGCAACCGACTTTATGGAATTAGTTATTAAACTAGGTAAAAAAGCTAATATGCAAAAAAGAGTAGATTGTGGAAGGAAGTTTATAAGAGGAAGAGAAATATTTAAAAAACATGACTCATATAGTATTGTTATTGGTAATGGATGTGAAAGGCAAATTACAGAAATAAATAAAGTAAAATATGATGGATTTGTTTATTGTTGTTCTATACCAAATCAAAAATTATTTGTTAGGAGAAAAGGTAAAGGTTGTTGGTGTGGCAATTCGCCACCTTATTGGGATTTAGAATACTATGGGGATGAAAAAGAACAGTTAGGATATAATCATTCATATGGAGAATTTTTAAATGGACTAGGAAGAGTAGTTAATGAATGTCATAGAGTATTAAAAAGAGATAAATATTGTATTTTTAATGTAAATGATTTTAGAAAAAACGGTATTTTATATACCTATCATTCTGATGTTATAGAATTATTTAAAAAAGCAGGATTTAATATGCACGATATAATTGTTGTGGAGTGGGCGAGTGCTATGGGAGCCTGTTTTAGTTTTAATACTAAAGTTTTAACTGAAAACGGATATAAAAATATAGGAGATATAAAAGTAGGAGAAAAAGTATTTACTGATGTCGGAAAATTACAGAAGGTTTCAAAAGTATTTAAAAGAAAAGAAAACGATATTATAGATTTAAAAGTAAAAGGATTATGTGATAATATTAAAATAACAGGAGAACATCCTGTATTATCTATAAAAAGAAAAGATTTAGTTTGCTATAAAGACAAAACCCGAAGTTGTTTTGGTTATTCTGGTAAGAGTTGTTCGGGTTGTAAGAACAAATTAAATAAAAAGATTTTAAAATGGTATAAAATAAGTGAATTAAAAGAGGGGGATTTTATATCAACACAAAGCAGTACTATTGAAAAAAACAATATATTTTTAAATGTTTTCAATTATATAAAAACAGAAAAATATATTTTAAAGAACAATAAAATATGTTTTAAATTAAACAAAAAAAATCTAAAATATATACCAAATAAAATAAAAATAGATGAAAAATTTGCTCGTTTGATTGGTTATTATTTGAGTGAAGGATGTTCTAATAGTAAAGGTCTTAGATTTACTTTTCATGAGAAAGAAATTAATTATATTACAGACGTTTGTAATTTAGTAAAAGAACTATTTGGATTAGAAAGTATAATTAAAAATTCTAAAATAGGTAAATGGAGTACAATATATATTTATAGTAGTATTTTAGCAGAATTCTTTGATTGTTATTTAGGCAAAGGATTTGATAAAAAAAGTATACCTAAACATATTTTTATTTCTAATAAAAACATAAAAGAAAATTTACTTATAGGTCTGTTTCGTGGGGATGGATGTTTAACTGGTAACGATATTTCATTTGGTGTTTCTAATGAAATATTAATAAAAGAAACTCAATCATTGTTAGGAAGCATAGGTTATAGTTTTTATTTACGAGAATATTATCCCAAATTAAGTAAAAATAAAACATATCAAATAAGATTAGCGGAAAATAAATGTATAGATTTTGTTGAAAAAACATTTAATAAAAAAATAACCCAAAATACAACTAAACGATATGATTTTAAAATAGGAGATATAACTGTTAGAAGCATAGTATCTATGAAAAAAAATAAATTCAATGATTATGTTTATAATTTAGAAATAAATAAAAATCACACTTATATTGCAGAAGGAATTATTTGCCATAATTGTTTTGCAAGTCAAGTTGAAGACAGAAAAATAACTGCTAAATCCCATGAATATTTAATCGTAGGAAGAAAATAAAATATGAAAGGAGAAAACAATGACTGAAAAATATACTCATTTTAAGGGTAATGAATTAGTAAGTTATAATAGTCAAAATAATAATTCTGAATATTTAACTATAGGTAATGTAAATTTTACAGATTATAGTTTATATCCTTGGTATGAAAGAGAAGTGTGTTATTGGTATCCTTCATATACTATATATGAAAAAAATAAAACAGAACAAGCATTTAAGATTATAGGTAAACTAATAGAAAAAAAAGTTATTAATGATATAAATGTTAAAAAGTTTATTGAACTAGTAACTGAAATAGCTTCAATACTTTAAAGGAATACTATGGAAATAGATAAAGTAGTTTTTATTGACTTTGGTTTATTTATGTTTAGAGGTATTTTTAGTTATATAAAATCAAAAATGCTACCTACATATAATACAATGAATATGATTATGGGTTGTTTAAAAAAGGTAGGGATAACAGAAAATACTTTAGTTATTATAGCTGTCGATAGTAAGAAGGGTAGTTGGAGAAAAGCATTAGATTCTAATTATAAAGCAAATAGGAAAGAAGCTAGAGAAAAATATGATTTAGATTGGGTAGATTTATTTAAACAATACAATAGACTTATTGACAATATAGAACAATCAACTCCTTTTTATACTGTTGAAATAGAAAAATTAGAAGCAGATGATATTATAGCCTTCGGTTGTAAATATTTTAATGAACATCAATGTACTATTATTAGTAGTGACCAAGATTATGAACAACTTGTAGCATATGGAAATGTGAGATTATTTTCTCCAGTATCTAAACAATATAAGTTAGTTAAAAATCCATATAGTATATTAGCTAAAAAAATACAGAAGGAAGCTTCAGATAATTTAATAACACCTATTTTAAATGAGAAGGATTATGAAATAAGAAATGCAATTGTTAATTTAATAGAACTTCCTAATTGGGTTAATTCTTTAGTTGAAAATTATTTATCTATACTTCCTGAAAAAAATTACAATACTGATTTAATTTGTTTTAACAGTATAAGAGCAAAATTTAATAGCGTATATTCAACAAAATATATTGTTAATTTTGAAAAATCTATAAATAGAAATAAGAAAAAGAAAAAAGAAAAAAGTTTATTTAAATGAAAGGAGTAAATAAGTGAGAAGAAGAACTATTGATGGAGATGAAAGATTGGGTTTGGGTCCTGGAGGAGAATGTGTATGTCCTAATTGTGGTCAGACCGTTTCTCATACTACAGGTGTTCCTTGTTTTAATACTCTATGCCCTAAATGTAAAACAACACTAATAAGAAAATAAGAAAGGTAATAATATGAAAGTAATAGCCGTAAGTAAAAAAGAAGATATGTTTAAATTAGACGTAAGTGGAACAGCAACTTGGTATTTTTTAAGTGATGCAGTAAAAGAATTTGTTAAGAAAGCAGGAATAGGTCTTAATGATGATGTTAATATAGAAAGTAAACCAGATTCTACAGGTGGTAAAACAGATACAATTGTTAAGGTAACTAAAATAGGAGGTTCATCTGATAGTGCTAAAGGTTCTTTTGGTTCTTCATATCAAGCAGGAGGAGATTCACCTAAAACATATTCTAAAGATGAACAAATTAAGAAACTAAGCGTTGCAAGAGCAACAGCACAAGCCATAGTTGCTTTACAAGGTCAAGTAGATAGAGCTAATATTAAAGAAACAATGAATGAAATCTATGATTTCCTTTATGAGAAAGTAAGCTAAAATGTCATATAGAAATAAAATTCTCCCTCTGGTTAAGGATTATTTAAAAGAAACACTCAAAAATTATAAAACGGAGAATAAGGGCAAGATGTTTACTTGCCCTTCATGTAAGTTTAATACTCCTACATGTAATATTTTACCTTTTAGTGATTATGTTTTATTTTGTGTAAAAGAAGGCAAAAAAATAGGAAATATTTTTGATATAGTTAGATTACTAGAAGAAGATAAACAAGAATATGATGAAGAACAAATTATAGATTATTTAATTGAGAGATTTAAAATAAAAGATGTTGTTTCTAAAAGTAAAATAGTAAGAGCATTAGAATTTTATAAAAAGAATAATTTTGATTTAGTTCCTGTAGCAAAGAACCAAAAAATACCCATAGAGAAAGACTGGACTAACAAAACACACACCGAAATAAAAGAATGGAAACATTGGTTAAATTCTGACATCAATATGGGTATTAAAACAGGTATAAGGAGTAATATTACTGTTATAGATGTAGACCAAAAACCAATACCTGAATGTATAGATAAAGTAAAAGGAGATTGTATAATACAGGAAACAAATAAAGGATTTCATTTATTTTATAAATATGATGATTCTTTACCTAAAACAAGATTACCTGAATTAAAAACAGATATTGAAAACAACGGAGGTCAAGTAGTTACTTTTCCTTCTTCAATTGATGGAATAATAAGGTCTTTTAATGAAGAAGAATGTAAAAAAGAATTAATTGAAATGCCGTTAGAATTAAAAAATGTTTTAAAGAAAAAACTATCTGTTAAATCTATATCTACTTTTTCTGAAAAATTAAAAGAAGATATAAATAAAAGAAATTTTAATTTATCTTTAATAGGTGAAGGTGATAGACATAATGCTATAATGCATTTAGGTGGTATTTTTAGAAAAGAACTCAATATAACAGAAACATCTTTTGTATTAGATATAATAAATAAACATCTTTGTAATCCTAGAATGTCTATGTCTGATTTTAATGGAGTTATAAGAAGTTTAGATAAATATGTTGAGTTCGATGGAGCAGAATTGGCTTCAAAAATATTACAGTATTTAAAAATAGTAGAAGAAGCTACAGCTAGAGACGTTAAAGAAGCATTAGGATTTCAAAAAGCAAGAATAGATAAAGCATTAAAATATCTTGAACGTGAAGGTTATTTAATAAAGATACAAAGAATGTATCAAATAATTAAAAGAGCATCTTGGAAAGATACATTTCCTGCTTTTGATAGTGAAGTTTCTTTTAGAATGCCTTATTTCTATGATTTAGCACATTTCCAGTATTCAGATATGATTCTTCTAGGGTCTAAAGCTAAAATGGGGAAAACTACTATAGCCGTCAATATGTTGAAATCATTTATAAGGCAAGGACTTAAACCCTACTACATAAGCTTAGAAGCAGGAAGTAGGTTTATTAAAACTGCTATACATTTAGGACTTAAAGAAGGAGATTTCTTTTGGGATTTTCAATCAGACCCCACAAAGATAGAATTAGAAGAAAATGCTATTACTATTATAGATTGGCTTTTAATAAAAGATAAAAGTCAAACTGATGTAGTTATGAAACATTTTGTAGAACAACTGGTTAAAACAAATGGTTTTTTGATAATCTTTATGCAACTTAAAGAAAATGATTCTTGGTTTGCGCCTAATATGGTAACTCAATTTCCTGCATTTGCCTCAAGATATGTATATGATGAAGATGATACAGGAGTATATGGTAAGTGGATAGTTGATGCAGTTAGAGACCCTATTGCGAAGGCAAAAGGAGGCTCAATACCTTGCAAATACATATGGGAAGATAAGATATTACAGAGAATGGATGAAATAAAAGAATTTATGTAAAGAAGGAGTAAAATTTAGATTAAGCTTAAAGGAGACAATAGTAGATTATGAAAAAAGGATTAAAAATGAGCAATAAAACTAAAAAAGCATTATATGGTATTCATTATGGAGAAATGAAAATAATAGAATACAATCCTGATTTTAAGTGTTTAACTTGTGGATTACCAATAAAAAATGCATCTGAAAACGGAACAATGATATGTTTTTATTGTTCTAAAGGCGTTAATAAAGATTTAAGTAAATGGACTAGAGGAGAAAGAATACACTATACATATAGGTTTCTTTATAATTTTTTACAATATTTAGTAGAAGAAATAATATAGGAGAAAAAAATGTATAAGATATATTTAGCTGGATATATACAGGGTGACAAGATTAAAGAATGTTCTGAATGGAGAAAAAAGATAAGAGATGTCTACGATAATTGGGAAACCAACTATAAAAAATTAGGAAAAGATTATGCTGGAATGGATGATGTTAGAGTTGTAATAAAATATCCTATAGAATGGTTAGACCCACTAAACGGAAAGAACTTAGATAAAATTACAGGTGATGGATTAAAATCAGAAGCTTCTCCTCATTCAATTGTACATAGAGATTATGTTGCTGTTACTAATGCAAATTTAATTGTAGTTAATATGGACACCTTCGGTACTGAAAGAGGATTATGTGGAACACTATGTGAATTAGCTTGGGCTTGGGAACATCATATACCTATAATTATGATTACTGATGAAAAGAGATATGCCGAACATCCATTTTTATCTTATTTTGCTTCTGAAATTGTATCATCAGTAGATGAACTATTAGAGAAAAAACTTATAAATTATTTTTACAAAGGATTAGTCAATGCAGAATACTAATGATAAACCAAAATTATATCTTATGATAGGAAACATAGGTTCTGGTAAATCAACATTATGTAAATACTATAAGAAAAAAGGAGCAATAGTATTATCAAGAGATGCATTGAGATATGCTCTAGGAAGTGGAGATTATTTATTTGATTATAAATATGAACCTATAATTCAAAAAACAATTATGGTTTTCTTTACTTCATTACTTAAATTAAAATCAGATATTGTTATTGACGAAGTAAATGCTAAAAGGAAAAATAGAATTAAATATATTAAACTAGCAAAAGAAAAAGACTATGAAGTTATAGCGTTAGTAATGCCGTATCTTAATAAAGAAGATTCGATTGAAAGAAGACTATCAAATAATCACGGCAATATAAGCAAAGAAGTCTGGAATGAAGTTTGGGAGAAATTTAATGTTCAATATGACATACCCATATTACCAGAAGGATTTGATAAAATAATATTAATATAAAGAAGGATAAAATGCCATATATTAAACAAGAAAACAGAAATAAATATAATGCAATCTTGGCATTATTAAGAGGAACAAAAGACTTAATTGATAAGTCTGGAGAATTAAATTATTTAATTACAAGTATATGTAAGATATATTTAGAAAAACATTCTGAAAAATATAGTACTTATAATGATATTTTTGGAGCATTAGATTGTATAGGTAAAGAACTATACCGAATAAAAACTTCAGATTATGAAAATAAAAAGAAAGATGAAAACGGAGATGTATTTTAAAAATGAAACTAATAGTTCCCATATATTATACTATAGAGAAAAAAACAAAAGAAAATAAAACTATATTGGTCAATATGAATTGGTATAGAAATGCCCATTATATGCTGTCAAATAAAGTAAAACAACATTATCACGACCTTGTAAGAGAACAATATAATGGAGAAGAATTTACTTGCATTTCACCTAAATATATGGTATACTCAAAAAGAACTGGTACTGACGGTGCTAACATTAGAGCCATCATAGAGAAGTTTGTTTTAGACGGTTTGGTTAAAGTAGGAGCAATAACAGACGATACTATAAAATATGTAATAGGAGACAATAGTGAATACTTTATTGATAAAGAAAACCCACGTGCAGTCATTACGATTGAAGAAGTCAGTAGAAATAGAGAAAACAAATGAAAATTAAAAAACAAAAAAAGAAAACAAAAAAAGATAAAGATAAAATATCTGATGGACACTATAAAGATATATTAAATCTATTATCTTTAAAGGAGTAATTAAAATGGAAGATAATGATGCTGTTGTAATGGTGGTTTTAATTATAGCAATAACTTTAATAAGCATAATTTGTGGTCTTACCCATATGAGTTTTGAAATGAATAAATTTTATGTTGAAAAAGGATATACAAGAACCACAGTTGATGGATGGACAGATTGGGTTAAAAAATAATTGTAATAAGAAAGGAGTAGCAAAATGGATAAATTAACAATTAATGGAGGTTTAGCACTCCAAAAAGCATTAAGAGGTAGATTAAATGAATTAACTCATTTAAGAGATAGTGTAGCAGTAGAAGAAAGTACAAATTATTATTCTGATGTTAAAAGTGAAAAGATAGTAACTGTAAAGT
>Ga0222658_1000580_pt1 | contig 19294 bp, 16 predicted proteins | sample AntAcemetagen476_FD_179830 | JGI IMG/M metagenome (GOLD analysis project Ga0222658, IMG submission 179830) | Saline water microbial communities from Ace Lake, Antarctica - #476 | ecosystem: Environmental > Aquatic > Non-marine Saline and Alkaline > Saline | place: Antarctica: Ace Lake... | reverse complement strand
CTTTCCAGTATTTCGCCGAATTTATGCAGATCTGCGATCAGTTTGCCTTCTTGCGGATCAACATAAAAATGATGTACATAGGAACTTTCATCAATACGATCGCGAATTGCTTTAACCAGTTTTTCAAGCCCAATACCTCTTTCTGCAGAAACGCAAAAAGATTCGGGATATGTGCGCTTGACAAATTTGATATGTTCGGCACTTTCAAGAATATCTGTTTTATTAAAAACTGTGATAAATCTTTTTTCGGGAATATCGAATTCTTTAAGGACTTCATCAATGGTCTGCATGTGTTCCCGGAAATTAGGATCGGAAATATCTATAACCTTCAAAAGAAGGTCAGCTGTCTCAACTTCTTTTAATGTAGAGCGGAAAGAAGCAACTAGCTGGTGTGGCAATTTTTGAATAAAGCCAACCGTATCGCTGAGATAAATTGTGTGGGCTTTGTCCAATTGTACTCTGCGAACCGTGGTGTCCAGCGTTTTAAAAAGTTGATCTTCAACTTCAACACTAGGACCTGCAAAATGATTCATTAAGGTAGATTTGCCGGCATTGGTATATCCTACAAGTGCAACATTAAATCGTTTTGAGCGTGATTTGCGTTTCGTGTCCAGTTGCACAGAGATTTTTTTTAGATCAATTTTTAACTTTATAATGCGATCTCTTAATAAACGCCGGTCGATCTCTATCTGTGTTTCACCGGGACCGCCACGCATTCCAATGCCGCCGGCTTGGCGTTCAAGGTGGGTCCATTGTTTTGTTAATCTTGGAAGTAAATATTCGGCTTCTGCCAGCATAACTTGTGTCTTCGCTTCCCGAGTACGGGCATGCAGTGTAAATATATCGAGGATCAAAGCAGATCGATCAATGATCTTAATACCCTCTAATTCTTGTTCAATGAGCTTTTGTTGTGAGGGTGACAACTCATCGTCAAAAATAACGAGGTCGGCATCTTGCTCTTCTGCTAGAATTTTTAATGTGTTCAGCTTGCCGGATCCAAGATAATGCTGGGAATGTATTGCTCTGCGAACTTGAATCAACGTATCTACTATCACGGCCCCTGCCGTTTCGGCAAGACGACCCAATTCTTCAATTGAATGTTCCGTGTGTTCTGTTTTTCCGGGTAATGATACCGCGCATAGAATAGCCCGTTCAGGTTCTTTTTTAATCTGGTGTCCCATTTATTTCGTCCGTTCTCCTTTTCTTAATAACAACATCTCAAAAATAATAAAAAGCAGGGATAGAATATAAAATAATGTTTGGGAATTCCTACCTTTGATTTGTTTTTCAATATCGGCAATATTTTCTCCTTCCCATTTTAACATGTATATGTTTTCATTTTCAATCTGGTCTTGAATACATTCGTTTCCAGGAATATTCACGGCAACCGACGTGCGTCCTTTGGAGTTTTCAATTGTATAAAATCCCGGCGTGCTAGTATGTGTGAATTCATCTTTAACTTGATAATTTTCTCCTGTAGGCGCAATCATCGTTGAAAAGGGTTCTTTGATCGGAATTGTTTCACCGATATCGTATGACAATTCTTGAACATCAAGCATTTTCGCAATAAGCCCGCTAATTGCACGCGTAAAGTACGGGGACAGCCCCATTTCGTTCCAGTCAAAATGAAAAGGAGAAAGAAGTAAGTAAATGTTTTTCTCTGTTTCCATAAGTAGCGGATCTTTCGATGCAAGTGCCCAGATGATGTGTTCCGATTTGCGAGAACTTTGATAATAACGTTTGATTCGAAGATCTTCGCTTCCCGTGACACCGGGAATTTTCTTTATTCTAAAATATGCTTCTTGTTGTTTTATGGGCACAAGATCACCTGTGATCATTTCCCATCCATTGGGATGTACTATTTGTTTTCCTGTTGTTATAAGGACCGGCTTGTTCGTTGAAAAATCTTTTATTGCCCTCATTGTATTGGGGCTTAAGAAATACAGATTTGAAAACCAGATCATATCAAACTGATCAATATCAACTGATGTCAGTTTTTGTGGTATGATCATTGTGGGTGAAACTCGATCCATTGCCTGAAGTGCTTTTATGTAATAATTAATCTCGTTTGTTTCGTTAACGCAGAGTATTTTTGTTTTTGTTTTGTTATTAATAACAAGATAACGAATGTTGTCTTCGGGATATTCGTCCTCAGTACATCTTGCGAAACAAGGGATGTGATCGTTTTCCGGAACAGTGAAATGAAAATATCCATATCCCTCTTCGTTTATGCCTGCCCGTCCAATTTGTGTGCCGTTTAAATTAATATCTATAGCGGGGGGTATCGGAGTTTGATCGTTTTGAGAAAGTTGTATTTCAATACTTTTCATGTCTTCTAAATGAATGCTCTCGTCAATAAGGCGAAGTCTCGATAATGCAAAATTCTCTTTGTTTTTTTCAAGGGATATGCCGAAGACACGGGTTGTATGTGCTTTAATTATTTCAATTATTTCTTCATTTTGTACATTTTTCTGAAAATCACTTAACAATATAATATTGGGTGTTTCGCGCTTGTTTCTTTCAATATTTAAACGAATTTCTTCTCTCAAACTATCGGGATTTGCTCTTTCGTTGTAAACAATAACATCCCAACGGGGAAAATTCCCTGTAAGTGTTTTTTCTCCGCTTAAAAAGTTTTTATCAATTCTTGTGCTAAAACTTTTATCCAGAATCAATATCCCGGGTTCAAGAGAGCCCTCGCCTTTTGATAAAAACGGTTGCGCAAGCGCAAGTACCAACATACTGATCCATAATGCTCGTGAAAGAAGGATCAGCCACTGGCGCAATTGAAGTTTTTGCAAGGAATCGTGTTCGATCTCTCTTAAAAATTTCAGAGAACTAAATGACAGGGCTTGGTATTTTCTTTCACCAAGAAGGTGTATGATGAAGGGAACACCGATTAACACACCTAAAGCTAATAATAGAGGTTGTAAAAAAATCACGCGTGAGCTTATTTATATTTTGGTTCTATTCTTGAGCCCCTGAAATAGTGGGCTAGAATATCTTTATATGTCCTGCCTGCATTGGCTTGTGCAATAGCACCGGTTTGGCACATTCCAACACCATGACCCCACCCAGCTCCCTTAATAATAAATGAAACTGGATTGGCGACGGGTCCTATCTTGTCTACAATAAAACACGAACTTTTTAAAGGCGAGGTCCAAAGCATCCGGATGTCCAATTCGCCTTTTAGGCGACAGTGTCCCTTGTTACCGATAAATAAAATATCGTAAATACGGCCGGATACGCCTCTTTCCAGAGGTATAATATCATATATAAGTCCTACGTCTTCAACCTTTTCGCTAACGATCCGGCTTAATTCTTCCGGGGAAATACTGAGACTCCAACGAAAATAGTTTTTGCTCCACTCGGGGGTTAGTTCAGATGGCTTGCACCAGGAATCAGGTTCACTATTGATCCATTTTCTAATATCATCGGCCTGTGTGAGGTCCAGGTCTATTTTTCCATCCATGTCGGGATGTCCGCTCCATTGTTCCGCCGGTCCCGAACGATCCGGCCATACATTTTCAATGTTCTCGGTATGCCCCCCGCAATTTGATGCATAGTATGCGCTGATAACCGTATCATTTGCAACCAATACTTCTCCGTGCGTTTCTGAAACCGCTTTTTTTACAGCGTCATTTGCTTTACCTATACCACTGTATACCTGGCAGTATATATCTGCTGTCAATATATGGTGTTCTCCCGCATATTTTCCGGTTTCTAACCCCACAACAGCTTCTGAGCGTGCACAAATCGTTTGTGCTTTAAGTGCTTCTATTGGCGCATTCACACCGATCTCAGAGGGTACAACGCCCAAAAGATACGTTTCTATATCCAAAACCGATATCACGTCGATCTTTTTTTCTGCATTAATGTAAAATTCAAGATCACCCTTGTAAACGCGGTCTTCTTTTCCTTCCCAAAACCAGCCAATTCCAAATGGAACATTCTTTATTCCTAAATTTTTGTTTTTGTCGCTGTTATTTATCTCAAAGGACGATCCTGTGATCAGTGTTCTTCCCTTGTCGTCGATCAATTTAAGCGTATCTTCGTTTATGACGATCGAAAAAGTTCTTTCTCCGCGTAGAATGATCTTATTTTCATTTTGATTGTAAATATAGATCTTTGATTCACTGCTCATGTTTATCTTATCTTCAGTATACATAATTCGCACCCGAACCATGGGGTCTTCCGCAAACAAAATTGACAAATTGAACAAAGTTAAAATGATTAAAATGATGTTAAGTCTTTTTTTCACTGCATGTCCTTGTTTTAATAGACGAATCTAATAATAAAAGCCCTTAATTGAAATGGGAAACTTTAAGACGTAAAACGTAAAACGTAAAACGAATTTTCAACTTTTAATTGCGGTTGCAAAACATATCTCAATTCTTGCGATCTTGCAAACCGTCTACAAATCGACTATTGGTCTCCAGGGATTTTATATCTCGTAGGAATTACAGATTACGGTTTACGGCTCACGGATTACGGTTCACGCATTCTTAGAATCTCTTCACATACGCGTGGCAATAGGGTAGGCTCCCTTTACGAAAATAATAATCTTGATGATATTCTTCGGCTTTGAAAAATTGTGCCACGGGCAAAAGTTTGGTTGCCACTTTATAACCACTGTCCTTAAGCTGACCGATGAGTTTTTTGCTAATAGTTTCTTGCTCTTTATCCTGGTAGAAAATTGCTGAGCGGTATTGCTTGCCAATATCCGGACCTTGCCCGTTTTTTTGTGTCGGATCATGGATCTCAAAAAATTTCTTTGCTAATGTTTCAAAATTAACAATTTTGGGATCGAAGGTTATTTCAACGGCCTCATAATGTCCGGTATTTTTATACGAAACATCTTGATAAGAGGGGTTCTCGGTATGTCCGCCGGTATAACCGGACAAGACACTTTTTACTCCGTCAATCTTTTGCATGTAATATTCTACGCCCCAAAAACAACCGCCGGCAAAAACCGCCCTTTCTTCAACATCTAATTTACCCGGGGTAAAATCCATGGATATGGAATTAACACAATGGCGCGTATCTTTTTCAGTAAATTTTTCACCCAGGAAAACATGCCCAAGATGTGCCTTGCAGTTAGCACAAACGATCTCTGTCCGCCGTCCATCGGCATCAGGGATACGCAATACAGCGCCCGGGATCTCGTCGTCAAAACTTGGCCAGCCACACCCGGAATCAAATTTATCGGTTGAATAGTAAAGGGCGGCACCACATTGATGACACGTATAAGTCCCTTCCCGCTTTTCAGTCAATAGATCTCCACTAAATGGAGTCTCTGTACCTTTATTAATGATAACGCGTTTTTCTTTTTTGGTAAGTGTCTTTAATTGATCAGTTGACATAACTTCTCCTTTAATGGAAGTAAACAAGACAAGTATGACTAGAACCCTAAAAAGCGTTCCAGTATTTAAAATATTGGGAAATCTCATAAAAAGCCTCCGTTTTTAATTAAACGAAAATACTTATTATTGTTCCCGATGAAGACAGTGGGTTAATGTAAATATTTATCTAGGACCGCTTGAACTTCTTTGCGTTGAATGGGTTTTGTCAGGTAGGCATCAAACCCTTCATGCAGGATGGTTTTTCTTTCATCGTCAAGTGCGTAAGCGGTTTGTGCAATAATGGGTAGATCCGGCCTGCAGTCCTTTATTTCTTTGGTAGCCTCTCGGCCATCCATTTTTGGCATTTTGATATCCATAAATACAAGATCAATATCATAGTCACTTTTACAAAGTTTTACTGCTTCTGCACCTGTTTTGGCTAATAGTATCTCTACATGTTCATCTCTAAGGATCTCTTTAAAGTATTCGAAACTGATCCTATCATCTTCTGCGATTAATATTTTTTTCTTTTTCATAAATAATCCAACATGTCCTCTCGTTCAATTCTCAGATGACATTGTGTTAATTGACTCTTCAAGAAGAATATATAAAACATCTTTGTTTATAAAAACAGATTTATTCAAGCTTGTTCGCGCTTCAATATATTATCGGTCATTCTCTTTGTTCTCTTATGAAAAAAACATATATTTATAAGCTATGTAATGAAAGGAAATCATGCGCGCTGCCGTTTTTAATCACTCATATGAGCCCCTGTCCATCCAAAACGTTCCCATGCCGGCTATGGGAACACGCGATGTAAAGGTTAAGATCCAAACCTGTTCAATTTGTCATACTGATATGCAATTTATTGATCAGGGTATGGCGCCAAACATGAAACCGCCCATAATTCTCGGTCATGAGATCGCAGGTATCATTGAAGAAACGGGATCTGAGGTTAAGAAATTCAAAGCTGGTGATCGAGTTGTTCTCCCGGCAACCATTACATGTAATAACTGTTTGGCCTGTAAATCGTGGAACGAAACCCATTGTGAAAATATTAAACGCATTGGTATCGATTGTAACGGTGGCTTTGCTGAATATATTGTTGTCCCTGATTTTCATCCTTATCGGCTTCCCTATGAATATAGTTTTGAGGCCGGTAGCCTGATCTCAAATGTTTTAGTCGGTGCATACCACGTTGTCTTTGACCGTATTAATATACGTGCCGGCGAGAAAGTTGTGATCTTTGGAAGCGGCGGTTTTGGCCTAAGCATACTCCAGATGGCTAAACTGCGAGATGCCCAAGTAACCATGGTCGATATCTTTGACTGGAAACTTAAAGAAGCTGAAAAACTTGGTGCCGACCATATATTAAATTCAAATAAAGTTGATATCTGCGAAGAAGCTGTGATCGAAACGGTGGGGGGTAAGCCCGATATCGTGATCGAAACGATTGGCGCGCCAAGAACGCTTCTTCAATCTATGAATGCTTTAAAAAAAGGTGGTCGTTTAGTGCTATGTGGCTTGACCGACAATGCCCTTCCATTTCTTATTGGGCGCATTATCGGGAACGAAATATCTCTTATTGGAGCCGCCGGTGCACCGCGTCGCAAAATACCTGAGATCATCCACCTTCTTGAAGATGGAAAAATATCTTTAGATAATATGGTAACAAGCCGATTTGATCTGGAACATATTAATGATGCGATCAATACATTACGGATGGGACAGACCATCAAAACTGTGATCTACCCCTTCGGAATTGAAAATAAATAAACAGAGAACGACATGAAAAGACTTGTGATCATCCCCACGTACAATGAAAAACCAAACATCAGTAAATTGGTAAGCAAACTTCAATCCCTTAAAATAGAGGGTTTGGATATTTTATTCATTGACGACAATTCTCCCGACGGAACGGGAAAAATTCTTAAATCATTTCAAAAAGACAATCCCAATCTTTTGCTTATCGAGCGAGAGAGCAAGCTCGGTCTTGGTACCGCGTATATTATGGGTTTTAAATACGGCCTTGAAAATGGTTATGATTATATCGCCCAAATGGATGCTGATTTTTCTCATAATCCCAAAGATTTGATCCCGCTTTTTGAAGAAGCTGAAAAACACGATTGGGTCGTGGGTTCGCGTTACATATCAGGTATTAATGTGGTTAACTGGCCATTACGTCGCCTGGTTTTAAGCAAGGGTGCAAATGTTTATACTCAAATCGTTACCGGGTTACCCATTAAAGATGGAACAGCCGGATTTAAATGCTGGAATCGAAGAGTTCTTGAGGCTGTGGCTCTTGACGCAGTTCGATCCCGGGGCTATTCTTTCCAGATCGAAATGAATTATCGTGCATGGAAAGCCGGATTTAAATGCCACGAACATTCTATTGTATTCATTGATCGGACTGTCGGCCAATCCAAAATGTCAAAAAATATTATTTATGAAGCTGTTTGGATGGTCTGGCGACTTGTTTTCTGGAATCTCTTCGGAAAAATAAAAACCGCACCAAAAAAAGATGCTAAATCCTGATATCTCGATCATCATTGTTTCTTATAACGTAAAAACTTTTTTACAGCATTGTATCCATTCCGTTCAAAAAGCCTCAAAAGATCTAAACACCGAGCTTTTTGTTGTAGACAATAATTCCATTGACGGAACCGGAGAAATGGTGCAGCGCGAATTCCCGGATGTTAATTTCATCGGAAATGATAAGAATCTTGGCTTTGGCAAGGCAAATAATCAGGCATTAAAGCGCTCTCGAGGAAAATATGTCCTATTCTTGAATCCCGACACCTTGATTGAAGAAAATACCCTGAGTGTTTTCCTGGAGTTTATGGATAACAACCAAAAAGTGGGAATTGCCGGACCAAAGATCCTTAATTCTGATGGTTCGCTTCAGCTTGCCTGTCGCCGGTCTTTTCCTTCTCCCTCTATTGCACTGCCTAAATTACTTGGCTTAAGTTCACTTTTCCCAAAAAGCAAAGTGTTCGGTAAGTATAACCTCACCTATTTGGATCCGGATAAAAGCTATGCGGTAGACGCCGTTAGCGGGTCCTTTATGTTTTGCCGTGGCGAACTGATCCGTGAACTAAATGGCTTTGATGAAGATTTCTTTATGTATGGCGAAGATCTTGATCTTTGTCGCCGGGTACAACTTAAAGAAAGTTTGGTTTATTACGTGGCAAATACAACGATCATTCATCACAAGGGCGAAAGCTCTAAATCAGCTCCCTTTGACAGCATGCTGGCATTTTACAAGGCCATGGATATTTTCTTTCACAAACATTTTTCATCGCTATATTCTTTTATTACCACTCTATTTTTCCGACTGGGTATTGTCGCGCATCTGACAATTAATTTTTCAGGGAAGGCTTTTCATGCCATTCGTTTACCGCTGTTGGATGTTATTTTAGTTTCAGGCTCTTTGGCAGTTGCCGTTTTAATTCGCTTCCCGCATAATTTTGGTGAAGAATTTGTACATTTTTTGCCCATTCTTGTCTCTTATGCTTTTGTCTATATCCTTTTCTTGGGGATCGGGGGATCCTATCGGCAATCAAAACATTATGATTTTGTTCGCTCTGCGGTAAATCTATTTCCCGGCTTTTTCTTGAATGGTTTTTTTACTTTCTTTATTCTACGGTTTGCTCAATCCAGGCTGATCTTTCTTATATCTTTTGTTTTTATGATCATCCTGCTGCCCTTGTGGCGAATAATGGCTATGCGCCACAGATCAAAACACTTCCAAGAACATTCGGAAGCCGCTCGCCGCACCCTCGTTGTCGGCGCCGGAGAAGAAGGCTTGCGCATTGCTGCTACCTTAGGCAAACATCCTGAATTGGGGTATCTGTTCGTGGGCTTTTCCGACAAGGAATTATCACACCCCAAGACCATCGGTAGTACACGGGATCTTTCTCAGCTAATAAAAACACGTCAAATCGATCATGTGATCTTTTCTTCGGATGTATTTACCCTTGGTGAGATCATTTCTATGATCGCCGAACTCGCTCATTTTCCGATCAATATTAAGATCATTCCCGAAAAAGAAAAGATGATCTTTGGAAAAGCCGTTATTCAAAGTCTTGATGACATTCCTATTATTGACATGGAATATGCCATTCTTAAGCCCGTCTGGCGTATTGCTAAAAGGTTCGTTGATATGTTATTTGCATTGACAGGCATAATTATATTCGCCCCATTTGCTTATGTTTCGAAGGTCATCTCCGGCTCACATCCCATTTCGTTTTCTGATGATGTTCCGGGGGGAAAGATCTGGAAACGTAAGAAAAACGGCGGTGAACCATGGCTATATTGGTATCCTATGTTGTTTTCACTCATGCGCGGTGAAATGACCATCGTAGGTGATCTGAAAAATATCCCCGAAGGCAGTCGTCGCTATTATAAACCCGGTATGACCAGTATCATGCGCAGCGAAAAGCCTGCTCTTCCCTCTCCCGAAGAACATGAACGTTTTATTCATTATTATATGAGCAATTTCTCCTTTGTGCTGGACGTTGAAATCGTGTTTAAAACACTCGTGTTAAAGAAAAAATAATTTCATTAATTAATAACGGATTAGCGTGAAAAATTTCTTCATTTTGATTGTTGTTACCATTTTGATTACTTGTGGGCCTGTTCACAAGTCTGATGAGTTGGTCAATGGCGTTATGATCGACTGTTCCCGCTTACTCGAAAAACATGAATATTATTACGATTTAATAGATTTTATGTCCGAATGGGATATGAACACTCTTCTGCTTCATTTCTCGGATGATCATGGTATATCAATTGCATTGCCGAGTTATGAAAAACTTGCACATCCTCACGCTTTTACTCCCGACCAGATAACACAGCTAGTTGCCTATGCCAATTCGAAAGGGATCGATATTATCCCTGAGCTGGAGGTCTTTGGACATACACGCTATATCACTGACCATCCGGATTATCATGATCTTTACGTCGGTAACCGGTCTAAAAAAATCGTTTTTAATGCTCTTGACCCCCTTAATCCTAAAACAACGGAATTGATGCGTTCAATGATTGGCGAAGTGGCCGATATCTTTCCATCTAAATATCTTCATCTTGGTTGTGACGAAGTAAATCTTTCCGGACTTGGGCTTAATGACAAAATCAAAGAGGCGGAAATCTGGAGTGATTATGTCAACACAATGATTACGATCACCCTTGAAAACGAAAAAATACCCATGATCTGGAGCGACCACGTTCGCAAAGACCCGGGTGTTGCCGCTATGCTTAATAAGAATGTTATACTTGTTGAGTGGAACTACGATCCGGAATATAAGCCAAGTGGATTGGATGAATTGAGGACCAAAGGTTTTAAAGGTATCATTATGGCTCCCTCGATATCTTGTTGGCGAAGTCGTGGTATTCCCACAAGACCACAACTAGATAATGTTGATGCTCACGTCAAGGCTATCCAAGACGGACTGGCAAATGGCTTAATAAATACTGTTTGGTTGCCTATGCGATATGTGCAAAATTCCATGTGGTATGGGATGGCTTATAGCGCATGGCGAGTAAGCGGCAACAAAGAAAATGATCTTAATAAATTCCACAAAGCTTTTGCCAAGAAAACATTCGGAGTGGAACTGGATGAAGATCTTGATAACTTTTTAAATAATTGGATAGAGCTTCATCTTGACCGACATTTTTATTCCGCGGTAGCAAATGCAAATTATGCGATCCTTGATAACCCGGAAAAGATCGAAGAATTAATAAGTGTTCGTGATCTCTCAAATAAACTATTACTAAATCGAATTGATATAATACCTACAAAGAATCCGGATATTTTGGAGTCGATGTATCTATCTACTGAAATCATGTATGTTCTGAGCGAAGGTCTACTATACCTTGCCGAAGAAAATACGGCTGGGATAAACAGACAACAGCTCCTTGAACAATTAAATGATGTTATTGGGCGCGTTTCACAAGAATGGGACAAGGGGCGATTTCCCGATGACCCGGCAAAGTTCAAAGCCAAATTTCCCAATCAAACGAATTCACATTTGCTGATTGTTTTGAGAATGCTAAAAGAGCAGTTAATCGTTCATTAAGATGCAAACCGGTACGATTCCCGCGGCCTTAATAAATTTTTATATCATTGAGTCCGATCGTTCCCTTATAATATTCTCTTTCTAAATTGATGGTATTGATTTTCTTTTGTAATTCAATAGAATCAGCTTCCGCCGCTTTTTAAACCGAGTCACAACCCACATCCACCACCATTCTGGCAATTCTGTAGCAATATGGTGCAACTTTGGCCACCCAACTATAATGGTTGAGTGGCTTATTATTATTTTGCTTTTAGTTGCAGGTTTTTATAAAATTATTGCACTACATAATATCAAATACCTGAGGAAGCCATATGCAAAATAAAGAGCTAGCAACCAAGTTAAATGACATGAAACCAAAGTTGAGTTTTGTAGAAGATGCTTTTCTTAAAGATGTGAGTAAATATGATCGACCCTTGGAGATTAATAATAACATTATAATATCCGGTCTTTTCAATGTTACCCAATATAATAATTTGATTGATGAATTTTGGAAGAAAAATAAAGAAGTATTCCAAAATTTTACTAGAGATACTATTAGAAAGGATATTTATGATTTATTAAATAAAGAAACTCAAATTACATCAGAAGATATCGGTAAAGTATATGATAAGTATAAAAAGACAAAAGAAAAACAATATTGGGTGTTTGGTAAAATGAATGGCGTTATATATTCAGGTGATGATTACATCGATTTTGGGCCATATAAATTTTTTAATGCAAAAAAACATAAAGATGATATTTTCACTCTTGATGCAAATATAGAAAAACACTGGGAAATGTATTGCGAAAAACTCTCTGATGATATTATAGTTGGAATTAGTATCAAAACAAAAGAACAGAAAAGAGCATATGAAAAAGCTAAAATAAAATTTGAACAGCTTGAAAATATATTCAAATTTATGGTTCCCGACTTTAAAAAATCACGTGAAATGAGTATAATAAATAAAAAGAAATTTGAATTAACCACATTATATATATTTGGAGATGAAAGTGCAGGAAAGAGTATGGAAAGAATACCTACAGGTCATGACCCTATTGATTTAATTCATTTGACATATAATAAAGAGGATTATGGTATAAATACAATAACGAGTATTTGTAATAAAGACAAATTAACAGAAATTGAAGGAAGAATACTGAATTCAATTGAATGGGTGGGAAGAAGTTTATCGGAATTTGAGTATTCAAAAGCATATATTCAATTAATGTTTGCCGTAGAAACGCTCTTAAATTATAATACAGGAGAAAATATTCAACCGTCGATTTTAAGTAAAATATCAGAGTCAATTGCCTTTATATTAGGCGAAAATTATTCTGAAAAACTCAAATTTGAAAAGGAATTTAAAAGATTATATGGAATTAGATCTGCAATAACTCATGGCAGAAATAATGATATTAATAAAGGAGACTTCACTTTATTATTGAATATAACTAGAAAACTAATATTTTCATTTATCAGAAATAGTGAATTAAAAGATTTAAAAACTTTTTCAGAATTTCAAGATTGGATCCAATTAAAAAAATATTCAGTATGATTAAAATCCCTAACAATAATATGGGCGGATGTCAATATGGGTAGTTACATATCAGAAAGTTTTAGATTATTTGAAGTTGCTCAAGAAAGTCTAAATAACTTCAGCGATAATAAAAATGTATTTATCTGTATTATATTTTCAGCAATCTACATTGAAAGCGTAATTAACGATATCATTTTCTATGATAAATTGTTATACCAACAATACAAGAACAAACTCAAGGATTCTTTCAAAGAAAAGGAAAACTACGATTTTGATTTATATAATGAAAAAAAATCTGTTGTAGATAAAATCGATCTGATTTTAAATATAAAATGTATTTTTAAAGACAAAGAATATATTGAGTTATTGCACCTATTTAAAATAAGAAACAATTTAGTTCATTTAAAACCAATAGAACAACTTGAAGAAGGCGATCCGCAAAATAAAACATGCAGATCAGCCATGAATTATCTATATAAAAATCTAAAACTGATTGATAATCCATTTGCTGGCGGAGTATTTTGGACTGATGTTCTTATGAAAAAAGAAGTTGCAGAATGGGCTCTTCAAGTAGCAATAAAATCTATTGAATATCTTTACAATAAAACCTTTGTAAAGCCATTCGGAAATGATATGCTGGACTATCATTGCTTAAGATTGAAAATTGGAAGACATAAAAAACTTAGAACTGTATCAAGTAATCCTGGCAATAATCACTGATCTGTGAAGAAAGGGCGGTATTTACCATTCTACTTCTTTATTTAAGCTTTTCTCAAGAGAAAGTGCCATCTTATTCCATACTTTTCTAGCCTCTTCAACAAATTCAAGATCATTTGTCAAATCCGCCCCAAAATCACTTGTTAATCCTTGAATAAATATCTTTGCCCTGTTGTCTTTTACATCTACCGAAATAGTTGATTTCATCCCAGCATTTAAGGAGACAGGATGGCCTACAACAATTCTAAACTTATATTTACCCATAATTTTACCGGCTTCTTTATCCTGAAATTGAATAACACTTTCTGCAGAATTAAAAGTGTTAACAAACCATTCATTTGCTTTTATGTATAGCTCATCTTTTGTTGTATTAGAAATTTCTATTATCTTTTCGAAAGTTCTTATTTCTTCTGGGGCAATTGGCCTATCATAAGTTACACATGAGACAAATAAAATCACAATTAATAGAATTAAGTAATTCCTTTTTTTCATAATCCTTTACCTTATTTGCCCTGTTTTTCGGGCTCTAAATAGACTTTCTGATATGGGTCAGGGCCATAAACCCAAAGTAGAAATGGCCAGACTATTATACCTCCAACTAAAGCACCAACTTTTACTTCTTTTTTTAGTCGACCTCTATAAACTTGGTAACCGTCCTTAGTGATTTCTACATCATATTCTTCCCAAATGGCATCACTTAAACTCTTTTGAACTGGAGTAACCCCTGCCGGTTCTCCATTAATTTTGACAGAAGCATTCGGAACATCGGGTGTCTCTATTCTTACCATTGTAGAGCAACTTGTAAATAGAATAGCTATAGCTAAGATTATGGATGCTGCTTTCATTATTCACCTCTTTATTATAATGTTTCAAGTTATAAACTTTAGATAGCATTTCCAAACCAAAACAAGCTGTTTTAAGACACGATTTTTTAAACCATTCTTAAGGGCGTATTCAAAAAAATAAAAACCGGCAATGCCACCTAATCTGAAAAGAGAGGGTGGTTTTTCTTTATTAAGATCTAAATAGTGGAAGTTTCTCCTAGCTTACTGAAATGATTACCCAATGGGGTAACCCTTGACCGTCCGCTGTTAATCGGTGGTCATTCTATATTTATTTTGTGTTCATTGAATATTCCCAATAAGAGTTTATTCTGTTTATATCATTTGTGTTAGGGCGGAAATAAATGGTGCAATAATAGACATGTGCGGTGAGGCAAGTTCTATAAAATTTTTATATTTTAATGCAAAATTAGGCTTTCCTTTTTCAATTTTCATTTCTGCTAAAAGCTTTAATAACTCTTGGTTATTATTAAGTTGTGTGACAATTACATCAGATAATTTATCAAAAACCTCATCTGGAGTTATAGTAATATTATTTACAGAATTATCAATTGAGTTAATATTGATTTTCTCAGCATCTGAAATGTTAAATACTGTATTTTGGACCTTTGGAGCTATGTCACTTTGTGTTTTTAAATCACATTCATATGCTGGGAATCCATGTTTCTTGGAACCAAAATAACGCACATCAATGATTTCATTTCTTACAACAACACCACTTGGGAAAATTTGTTCAATTATATCTCCAGCCTCAACAGGAATTTCATGATCTTTTATAGCGGCAATATTTTTTTGTATATTTCCCTTAACGTTCTCAAATACTTTCCCACCACTCTTAATGAGTTTAAATGAATGAATGCTGTAAATATCCATTATTATCCTTTGTTCTATTTATGGTGTATACGTTAAATCATGCGTCTACTCTTTCATAATAGTTTCTTATACTCATTCCCTCGGCTGGGGAGAGTTATGTTTCACCAAATTTTGAATAAACTTTTGTAATAAATCTTTCAATTTCTTCGAGATATTTTTTGGATAAACTCAAAGCGTCAATATCATCAAATCCATCATAATACCATCTATATTCAGTGCTTGATTCGGTTTTTCCGGATAACAAATATTCATTGATTCTTAAAATTACATCAGCCGTAGGCGTTATCGTTTTTTCGTGAACCGTTAAATTTCTTTGAGTTCTGAAAAATGTTAATAAGTCATTGCCCTTTGTATAATTATCAAACCAACCTTTAAAACCATCAAGATGTTTATATCTGCGATTAATAATTGAAACAATACTTTGAGCTGAAACAATAAAAGCATTAATTTCATGCTTAAAATTATTTTTATCATCAATTGTATCTTTTAATCTTAATAGATGATATTCAGTTTCAGAAAGTTTTTCTTGCACCTCTTTCATAATTCCTTTATTGGTTTGTTATAATCAAATTCAGTATTGTTAATTTTGTTCTGCTTATAAGAAATTTAACTTCCTCCTCAGAAAGTTTGCATGGTATCGTGTGGGCACCACTATGTAATAAGTTTAATAATGCGATAACAGCATCAATATCTTTTTCAATAAAATCAGCTAATTTATCACTATTATAGCGTTTTGATAAAATGTATTTAATCCGTGTTTTACGAGTTGGTTTATTGTCGTGATAAAAAGAAGGATCTGAATATGCTTTTTTAATTTCTTTGTCAGGCGCTAATGTGTGAAGAATATTTGTTAATAATTCTCGTAACGAAATACAAGCGTGCCTTATTTTATCTTCATTAGTTGATGTTATAGCTTGTTCAGCCCCATTAAGTATCGGAAGCCAATCTGGATTGGCCGATTGAATTATTATTTCGGCCCCAGATGATAATTGCTGTAATTCTTCTTTAAGTGCTGTTTTGAATTCATTTGGCTCATTATAATTAGAAAAGCCTAGTACATGTAGAGAATGATTGTGCGATGCAACTTCAATAGGAGGCCTTGTAATAATGGTTTTAATATCATTAATTATTTGAGGTTCATTTTCAAAATTATTTGATAAGCCCTTTATTGATTTTACTAGATTTATAGAAGTTGAGCATACGGATAGCGCATCGCCTGTAACGCCTGATAGGTAATTGGGCACTGTAAAACCATATATATCTGAGAACTTAAAACTTAAGGAGGCAGTTGCTAAAGTTCTCCCAATATCTGAATATAATTTATCAATTGTTTTTATATCAATTGTTTTAAGTAACTCATCAGCTAACGAAATTTTACATAATCTAGAAAATTGTTCAACAGTTTGCTTATTTAATGCAATTGCTATTGGCGCAATTTTTATAAAAATATTGATTTGCTCTTTTTGTGCCTTAAGTAATTCGTCTGCAAATGTAGCACCTCTAACTCTTGCCAATATATCATCGTTGATTTTCATTTTTTATCAGCTGTTAAATATTAAAAGGATTTATTCGGTTCTTCTCTTATCACATAAGTACTATGATTATACATCCCCGCGGCCACACTCCTCGGCCGGGGAGGGAGCTATTAATAATACTCAATTAGTCTTTCAGTAATATAAAGTGGATCATCTGTTTTATCTGTAATAATCTTTTTTATCCAATTATTGTTATTATCAAATTCATGCTTTATTCTAGTATCTAAAATAACAGCACCATCAGAATTATAAGCTACTGTTTTTATTTGGTTATTATTTTGATCATAATAGTATAAGGTGCTTGAATTAAAAGATGTGTCAAGATAGAATATTTTAAATTCTATCATATTTCCTAATTCATCATAATTATAAGTACTTTTTGAATTTTGGCTTTCATCAAAGTTTTCAATAATACTTGTCTTTTTATCTAAGTAAGTAGTAGTAACTTTTGTTAATAAATCACCTTCATCATTGAAAGTTCTCTGCTCAATGATATTACCGCCTTTATTATATTTAAAATGTTGAGAAATAATTCCATCAAAATCATAAGATATTTCTTCTGTTTTATTTTTTTGTTCATCAAATTTGTAACAATACACTGGTTTTTCTTTTTCATTGAATTTCTTTTCTTCAATAATATTTCCTTCTGAACTGTATTCATAAAGATATTTTTCATCCATTACTTCATTTTCATTGATCTGAGTAATATTGCCATAATTATCATAAATATTATTGTAATGATTTGTTATAGTTGTCTCACCAAAACAGAAATCACTTTGAATTTTATTTCCATAATTATCATATTTATAAAACATTGTCAACATATTATTCCCTTTTGAATCATAAAGAAACATTGAAATAGTATTACCATTCTCATCATAATGAAATTTATCTTTTATTATTCCAGACTTCCTATAACGCCTGCTTTCGACTTTAGTACCTTCGTTATAAACAAAGCGTTTTAAAAAGTCATTCCTTTCACCTTCATAAAAATAGAATCCTTCTTCTTTTAATTTATTCCCTAATTTATCAAAAACTCTCGTTGTTTTTTCTTCAATTGTATTATCCGGTTTATAAGTTACATTTTCTATTATATTTCCAATTGTATCTTTTCTTTCAACGTATTTAGAGTACATTTTATTGTTTATAAGAGAAATTATTGTATTGTTATCGTATTCGCATGTGATCTTAAGTTCACTTCCATCATTGATGTATTTTTCTACTAGAACTTCTTTGTCGTTATAAATATTTGTTAAACTAAATGCTATGGCTTTATCCTCTGTTTTCTCGATTAATTTACCATTATCGTTATAGTAAAATTTTATGATTTTGCTGAGAGAAAAATTCTCAGTATTGTAAATTCTTGATTCAATTAGTACATTGATATCATTGTAAGCATGGGTAACAACTTTAATCAGTCTATTATGACTGTCGTATATGTTTTCAGTTGTTAGGATATTGCTTTCATTATACTTTTTTGTTAACAAAGAATCAATTTTTCCCTCTGTATTATAATAACATATTTCAATATTATTTTTATTGTCATCATACTTATACTTAAGCTTCGAAATAAGAGAGTCACTTTGAGAAAAAGTATTTATTTCAATAATATTTCCAACTTTATTAAATATAAATTGAGATATGTTTCCAGCAGTATTTCCTTTAGTGGCTTCACCAAATTTCAAAGTTGCTAAATAATTATTTTGTTTTAGCGATTTAATCTGGCCATACAACTTTAAATCATTTAGGTCATTACTCAATTTATTTTCTGTGCTACATGAAATAATAATTATTGCAATAGCTAATATTCCAATTATATTTTTCATTTTTTACTACCCAAATTTTATTAATGTACATAACTGCAAAATTTAGGAATCTGCGGATGGATAAACAAGAAATTGTTTTTATAGTCGCCTCGCCCCAAAGTGCTGCGCAGAATCAGAACAACAACCCTTTTAAAATCAAATTGACCTTATTCAACCCCCTTGGAATTACTGAATCTCTCCGGGATTTTTATTTATTCACACAGAACATGCTTGATCGGACCTTTCCGTTCGAAGTAAGGTCATTATTCCCTTCTCTTTTCTCTCTACTCCTTACTTTCTTCCCCTCCGCTTTTTCCACCGAAAAAACAAAACCCGCATCAACTGGTTTTCTGGTAGAAGAGGGGAAGCCAATCAATAATTAATACCCGTTGTGTGAAACTAATACCTAAGTGTAATACAACTGTCATTTCGATTGAATTTTCAGTCATTTGGCTGAAAATGAATAGAGAAATCTCAAATATTTAATAAAATTGTGTTGTTTGAGATTCCTCGACTATGCTCGGGATGACAAAAAACATTCCCTATTAGGTGTTTTACCTATTTCACACAACGGGTTTTAGATAGT